>Ga0180732_1000264_pt1 | contig 49327 bp, 64 predicted proteins | sample KR11_01MetaG_FD_148674 | JGI IMG/M metagenome (GOLD analysis project Ga0180732, IMG submission 148674) | Groundwater microbial communities from the Olkiluoto Island deep subsurface site, Finland - KR11_0.1 MetaG | ecosystem: Environmental > Aquatic > Deep subsurface > Groundwater | place... | reverse complement strand
AAAAAAAAAAAAAAAAAAAAAAAAAAAAAAAAAATAAAAAAAAAAAAAAAAAAAAAAAAAAAAAACAGGGCCGGGGGCCTATAAACGTAACTATGTTACAGCGTAACTGATTCTTAATCCCATTTGTGGCTTTGCTATATGTGCTTGAGACGAAATCTCGCTGTTCATTCCGTGAACAAAAACCATATCGTTGTTCAGCTATTTAGATTCACGTGAACAGGGCTTTTTCGGCCGCCGACAATGAAAATACACATTACGTTTTACGCGTAACAGTTTGCCGCACCTAACTTTCCCGTTCACGTTATGAACAATCATTGTTCTTTTATTAATATGGAACATCATCAAAATCCATAAAATAGTTTACATACATATAAGCATCATAACATAAATTATATGTGTATTCATTTAATGTTTCGTGGTCAATGTTTAAATTAAGCTGACCATGAATTTCTTCTTGCCATGTGATCCAATAATAAAACATATTAATCTCTCCTTTAAATTTATATCATTAAACCTTGTTTAAATCATCCCCATAATCAGGTTATCAATCCATTTCTCTTACAACAACATCACTACTTCACTACCTATCCTATTGCCCTGCTTCTGCTGATTTCTTCTCTGCAATTTTCTTCATCAGCATTTCTAATAATTCTTCATCACTCTTTCCGCTTTTTGCCAATGCTTCAAGTGCCTGATCCTCACTGATAGCCTTCTTCTCTCCGGGCTTCTTCAATTCCTTCCAAACAAAATCATTCACTCGGTCTTGAGCATCAACACTATCAGCGATGATATTCTTACTGATGGTGAGCTTTTTGCTATCCTTGTCATAATATGGAGCATCATCTCCCAATAGCTTTATCGCCTGATTGAAGTCATTCACATTCTTGTAAGTCTTAACCCCCGGACGAGCTACCGCTCTTAATGATATCAGCACCGCTTGAATCGCTGTCTGTAACATAGGCAAAAGAATCTCATTCTTTCTTGCCCATTCCAGCATCTTCTCTTCATCCGTGAAAACCTCTCCCAGACCTTCCATCCAGACCGGTAAATCAAGTATAACTTCATTCCCGATATGAACAACCTCAAACGATCCCTCTTCCAATGTTGTGAAAATAGATTTACTCATGGTTATTTTCTCCCTTTTGATTTATATAAATAATTTGCTTATCAAAACCGGCTTTGCCGGACGGATCAATAACCTGATTATAAAGATGATTTGCAGGCTTCGCCTGCCGGGGGCCATATCCCTTTATCTGTTTTCCTAACCCCCTCTTGGAATATTATCCCTCAAAATTAACGGCCCGAGTCTTACGTGTGTAACCTGTGAAATCTTACTGGCGGTTTTTGAGTTTTTGATAAATCCCTATGAATGTAAAAGATCGAAATAAAATTTTAAATCTTGAAAAATTTTAAAGGTTTAATCTTCTTGTACGTTTCTTCCGTTCTTGTATGAATAAAGGTATTGCAATCCACGTGCCACATATTACCGTAATAATCTAACTAACCGGAATTATTACAAATATTAATGGAAAAAATAAATATCGGGATATTCTGAGAATATTTCAGGAAAACAAATCCCCCCATAAATCATCCAAAATAGTTCAAATTAATAAACCCGTTATGTAAACTAATTGGCTTTCTTTAACAATTTCAACAACTTAGCCGATTCAAAATAATGAACTTATTATGTCAACTATTAAGTAACTATCTGAAATCATTACCAATCATTGGTTTATAATTATGAACTCAGGGAAAATATCGACAAATCACCCCATCCCACGGGTATATATAAGGATAGCAAGAAGCGTGCCAGGGTGATAACAATACTTGTTCTTTTATCCATATAATCCTTCATCCTCATCCTTATCCACCTATCCATATGAATCAATCAAAACCTCCCACGATATATATAATCAAAAGACAAAAGGGGGATGGAATAGATTCGCGTACATAGGGGGTAATAACGAATGCATTTAGAAAATTTACTTAAAAGCTCCATTACAAATCATAAATCAGAAATTATACTTTCATAAATTAAATAATCAAAAGCTCCGACGAAGCCATCATAAGAATCATCATCTGGGTTATATTATAAAGGGGAATATTATTATATAAAGCCTCAGGTCGAAAAGCTCCAAGCAGTATTATCATGTTCTTATGGGCAAATTAAAATATATGACTGTTCAGAAAGTGAACAAAAAGCAACAAAATAATTTTAAAAAACACAAAATAATCCTTGACATTTCAATATCTTCCATGCTATCCTTCTTATATAATCCCCACAAATTTTATTATGGATCAGCTTATGAAACCCTTACAAACATTAAAAACTCACCACAGGGAAATAGGGAGGCTTAAGTTCCAAGGACTTGGCACAAACGAGATCGCCGAAAGAGTTGACCTATCCCCCGCAACAGTAAGTACATTACTAAACAACCCATTAATGCAGGGATATATCAATGGCTTGCAAGATCGTGCAGATGAGCAGGTAATAGATGTTCGGAAACGAATGGCAGAACTTATTCTTCCGGCGATAGAAGTTCAGGCTCTTATGCTTGATCCAAAACGAAATGCTCATATTAACCCCTCCGTGCAACTCAACGCATCTAATTCCATACTTGATCGTACAGGGTATAAACCTCCAGAAAAATCATTCCATCACCATTCAGTAATAACTGCCGCTGACCTTCTTGAATTAAAGAATCGTGCCCAGCAAGTTGATACATCTTATCTTGACGCCATAACCGTAAACTAAGGAGTGTTTTATGTTTTCTAATCTCCCTGCAAAGGTTCTTATTTTTGGAATAATTGGCTTATCCTTTTACATCAGTATAATCACCGCATGGAATACAAATAAGATAGAGAAATTAGACGTTAAACTAAATCAAGACATGTCCTATCTCCCAAAAGAGTATGTTAGATTAGAACGATATTTAAACGATCTGCAAATAAACCGTTATTACTTAGAGCGAATTGAAAATAAACTTGATACATTAGTAACAAAGAAGGAGTTATAAAATGACCCTTGCAAGAATGGATAAACGTAATTCGAAGCAAACAGCTTGGCATTATGAAGAAACAATTGGAAATGGCCTAACTGGTGCTGATGTAATTATCCCTGCCAGTCCACAAGTTAAGAAGATCACTTGCACAATAATTGCTGGAGCCAATACTGGAAAGTTTCAATTCTCTACAAGCTCAAACTCAAAGATCGTTGCCGGCACAGCCGTATGGCAAGACTGGTTTAATTCAACAACTACAGGAACATATACTGATGTTGCTTCTGGGCCAATTACCGGAATTCGTGGAGTGTCTGTCTCTGGAGAAGTCTCAATTGAAGTAGTTATATAGGTGTATTATGACTATTCAAACTGATTTATTCGTTCAAGGACTGTGGGAAGAAAATGTATGGACAGGAGGATTATTTCTTTCTTCTTTTGCTTCTGATCTTGCCATGCTTCTTAAGGCCACAGAAGGCAGTTCTACTCAAATGGATTTGATCTCCAGAAACTTAATGGTCGACACATCAGCCGGACCAATCTCCCACATAAACGAATCCGGGGGTTTGGTCACAACGGCAGCGACTGTGCCTTGGGTTACGCAGCATGGGTTTACTTCTGTTGGCGCTGTTCCCCAGAAGTGCTTGTATCCTAATGATCCTGGGGAGTGGGTGCTTTTTAGTGGGGCAACACGGACTGCGACAGGGGGAGTATTCGGACCATACACTGAATATAATATAATTGACGCGGGAGACGTGGGAGACGATGTTATATTTTGGAGTTCTTTAACCTCTGGGCAGCCAAGCGGTATATTATATTTTGCTGTGTATTATAACGCGGGAACATCTGGAAAGATTCGCTTAAAGGCAAATGACTTAACGAGTGGTCTTGACTGTTTGTATCGAGGAGATATAGGGTCTGCCATAGTTAATGTAAACAATTCTGGAACTTTGACAATATTATCAGATACATATGATGCAGTTAAGGGGCATAGAATTCTAACAGGATCTGTACTTTTTAATAGTTTAAATAATACTTTAAAACTACATATAGGCCCAAACTCGTCTACCAACCAAACCATAAAAGTCCTCGGAGCAGCAGTATCTCAACACCAGGCAATCCTATCAGACCTTTATATCCCAGCAGCAGGGGCCCCAGTAACCACAGCCACAAGAGCCGGGACCGAATCTCAGACTATCTCCGATAAGATGCTGGATGCGTTGGATGGGGTGGCTGATGGGGTTGAGGTATTGACTAATGGTGATTTTTCTACAGGTGATTTTACGGGTTGGATTGCAGCAGGCCCCCCCTCCACAGCAGAGGTTATTGACCACGAAGGTGTAACAAATGCCGCCCATATTATAGGAAATTCTGATCAAGGATACAATCAGCAAGGGATAGCATCGGGATTATATGGAGCTGTCAGATTTAAGATTAAGGTCGTATCTGGTGGAGTATATCTTGGAAAATCTAACAATAAAGTTGCTGGGATCAATTTCGTTAATGCTGCATGGGCAGAGTATGCTTATCGGTGGACAAGTGGAGATACTATTTTTAGATTTTATGCATCAGATGTGGGGTCTGAATTTTACATAGCGGATATAGAGTATATCCCTATCTCCCCAGCCAAAGGTCAAATCCAAACAGAAGTAACCTTCCCCTCCTACGTTCCCACAGGCATCCACAAGTTGTTTCAGTTCTCTGGTATCGCTTGGATTTCATTTGATGGTACAAACAATCTGCTTATATTGACTGATGGGACGAACACAATAAGCGTACCATTTACCCCGTCAATAGCAACCCCCTATCCAATATGGGCGGCTTGGTATACAGACGCAATGCAATTATCTGCCACAATCGCTGGTACAGAGACAATATCTGCCCAGGCAGATTTTACCGGAACAATGCTCGAAACCGATACCACCAAAGTAACTCTTGGTGATTCAGCCAGCACCGCATTGATCGCAGTAGGTGAGAAAATCACAATCAAACCATTCTCGGGTGTTTTCAAGGAGGCAACATGATAAGCCAAGTCCGATATCTTAGATGCCCTGTGACTGATTACGACGATGAACAGAAAAAGGTTTATCTTGCCCCCCATTTAGAATGGTTCACGAATGCAACGAAAATTGCCCAGGTAGGCGATGTGGTTATACTTGATATGCTTATCGGAACTGAAACTTGTAATTACATCAAAGAAACAAAGGGTATTGATGATCCATTTACGCTTGATGCTGTGCAAGAGATGGCTCTGGAGTGGTATTACATTGGCGATAAAGAATCAGATATCATTGCTCTGTACCCGGAACTTGCTGGTCAATATCAAGACGGTGTTGATGAGGATGGAAACCCGATTATGCGAGATAAGATTGACTCTTCTAAATGGTACGGTTTCGAATGAAAAATCGTAGATGGCAAGATAAAATTACCTCATCATGGATTGGAATCTATACGGCATATTTACTCGGGATAGGTTTTCTTATTGGCTTGTATTGGCCACAGATTAGTTCATTACTCAAATAAAACAGGAAAGTAAATGGCTTCATTTTTCGATCAACATCCTCCAGAAATTCAAGACTTGTTGCTTAGGTGCATGAAGTCTACGAAGCTATTCGCTAAGACATTCTTTCCTGATGAAGTAACAAGCGCATTTAACTCTCTTCATGATAAGATGTTTGAAGTTATCGATCATCCGAAAGCGAAGAAGAAAGCTCCTGTTGCTCCACGTGGGCTTGGCAAGACGACGATTGCAAAGATCCGGACAGTTAAAGCTATTGTGTTTCGGGAAACGAATTTTATAGTTTATCTGTCCAATTCGGAAACAAGTGCTGTTGAGCAAACAGAACATATTAAACGTATGCTTCTTGAGAATGAACTTATTATTAAGTTGTTTGGGAAGGTTACTTTTTCTGAAAAAGGCTTTAAAGAAGGATTCTCGAAGCAATCTTGGGTAGCTTATGGAGATGTATATGTTCTGCCCCGTGGCTCAGGTCAGCAAGTTCGTGGTAAGAACTGGATGGGTCATCGGCCTGGATTATTCATCATAGACGATCTTGAAACAACTGAAGGAGTTCGTTCACCTGACCAGAGACAAAAATTATCCGATTGGTTCTTCTCAGATTTGATGAAGTCAGAGTCTAAGTTTGGTGAACGAGCAGAATTCATTTACATCGATACTGTGAAACATCAAGACTCGTTGCTACAAAACCTTATTGATTCTCCTGATTGGCTGAAGGTAAACACCCCTGATAAAGTTCTTGCCATCTGTGATGAAAACTTTAATACCTTTGATCCAAATTACATGACAACAGAGGAGATTAAACAAGAATATGAGAATCATCGTGGAATAGATGGAAGACCAGATAAGACTGATTTGTTCTATATGGAATATATGAACATTCCTATATCTATTAAAGACGCAGTTTTTAAAGAAGAATTTTGGAGATATTATGAAGAGCGTGGAAGTTATCTCTTGGTACGCAATTCAGTCGAGGTTGTTCACCACATGAACACGCAGGGGAGGAATTTAGAACAGGTGGAACGTATCCCAATTAATGAACTCATAACTGTTGTTATTGGTGATCCTGCAAAGACAGTGAAAATGCACTCTGCTGAATCCGCCATAGTTGTTTGTTCGGTTCATCGGAAATCACACAAAATCTTTATTCGAGAACCCTGGTCTGGTAAGGTACGTCCTGATCAATTTTATGATGAACTCTTTAGGTGTGTCCTAACCTATCGTGCTCGGTTCCTCGCTGTTGAAGTAACTGGTTTGAATGAATACATATCCCAACCGATAAAACAACAGATGAAGATTCGAAGCATCTTCCCGATCTTCATAGAACTTAATGCTAAAGGTGATAAGGATGTTAGAATATCAAATGCTCTTGCACCGCAATACAAACAAGGCTACATCTACCATAATCAAACTAATTGCTCGGCATTAGAAAACCAGTTGAAGTGGCATCCTAAGTCCAAGCTTAAGGATTTAATTGATGCAGAATCATACATTACTTGGTTAGTTGATAATAATTATTTATACTTTGAAGGTGAAGATGATGAAGATGGTGAGGATGAATTTTTTGATCTAATCGAAGATCTTGATGAAGATATTGAGAATGTGATTGGTAATAATTATCAATTAGTCTAAAGAGGAATTACAAATGCCTATTAATATTTATGGAGCAGTTCAAGAAAGAGAAGATGTTAAGAGTCTAACTTGGGATAAAGACATATCTTATAACTATCCAAAAGGTTTGAATCTTAAGCCTGGGTCTGAACAACACAAGAAGTTGTTGTCCTATATTCTCGAACAATCTTCTTATTCTGCTTCCATTCAATCCCAGCGGTTTTCTGACTGGAATAAAATGGACCAATCATTAATCGCTTATAAACGTCCTGACAAGGATGAAAAGAAAGTTACCGATGAAGATGATCGGAGGCCAATTTCAATTGTCTTCCCATACTCATATGCGATTCTCGAAACTCAGCTTGCTTATATGATTGCAGCATTCTTTCAAGATCCTATATTCACCTATGAAGGTTATTCAGGCGAAGATGTTGTTGGTGGGATACTTCTGACTAAGATCATAAGTCTTCATGTAAGAAAATTCAAAGCTATGCTTAACCTCCATACGATGTTCCGAGATGGATTTGCTTATGGAGCTGGCGATGTCGGAGCATACTGGGCCACCAGTCCGAATGGTTTTTCTGGAAATGCCTTGATGAATATAGATCAATATCGTTTGCTTCCAGATCATAATGTTGCAGCACATGACTTTCAAAAAGGGGAGTCTTATGGTTGGTCTGCTGATACGAATTACATGGAACTGTTATCGGAAGAACAGAATAATCCAGACACAATATTCAATGTTAGATATTTATCCAAGCTGAATTTCCGAGGCACGAGTATTTATGGGAAGGAAAATTCCGGAAGGTATATCAAGAATCCAAAGTCTTTGAATACTTCTCAAGATGGAATCATTACCGAACTATACCGTTATGTTAAACTCATCCCGGCTGAACATGATCTCGGTCCAAGCAATTATCCTGAACTTTGGCAATTTCGAGTCGCTGCCGATGCTGTTATTATAAGTGCTCGACCTGCGGACTTACTTCATAACTCCTTTCCGACAGCAAAGCTTGTTCCAGACTTTGATGGTTATAGTTCAAGTCCAATTGCCAAGCTCGAAATAGTTGGAGGATTGCAAACTGTAATTGATTTCGAATTCAATTCTCATATTGCGAATGTAAGAAAGGCAGTAAATAATACTCTTATTGTTGATCCATCAATGATTAACATTAAGGACATGGCTGATGGAAAGCCTGGCGGAATTGTTCGGATGAAACGACAAGCCTGGGGACAGGGAAGAATTGCTGATGCAGTTCACCAGCTCCGGGTTGATGATGTAACTAAGAATAACATTAACGATGTGAATTTCATTGTCTCAAATATGCAAACCCTTATGGGAACTAATCCCGCCTCAATGGGTGAGCAACGTCAGAGTGGGCCTGATCGTCTCACTAAAGCAGAGTTTCAAGGTACTGTTGGTGGACAAGTATCTCGACTGAAAAAGACAGCTCAGATCGCTGGCCTCCAGGCATTTCAAGATATTGGAGAATTGTTCGGATATCATACACAACAAATGCTTACTGAAGAACAATTTATTAAAATTGCTGGATATCAACAACAAATGCTTCTTGCAGAGTTTGGTCCGACATCTCAGAACAATAGAATCTCCCGTGGCCGTATGGCAATATCTCCGGAAGAATTGGATATAAATTATGATGTTCTCGTTCGAGATGGATCAATCCCTGGGAGTGGTAATGCAGCGTTTTGGGCACAGTCATTTGATAGAATTGCTCAAGATCCACAACTTCGTCAGACATTTGATTTGGTTAAGATCTTTAAGACGATGGGGAGAGAATCTGGTGCAAAGAACATGGATGATTACATATTAAGAGGTGGAGGAAACATCAATCCGGTACTTGAACAAGATGATAATGTTGCCAAGGAAGTTCAGGCAGGGAATCTTGTTCCATTTAACAGGAGTGCACAGTAATGACAGATTATATAGCTTATGATGAAGATTATGATATTCTTGAGGTTGTGTCTGCTCCTGCAGATTTTGACCTATTCATTAAGAGTACCCTACACACCGATTTTCAAACAGCGATAAATTTGAGAATAGAGATGTTGAACAATATGTTAAGCGATCCAAAGCTCATCCATACTGGAAGAGATTATGATGTCTTTCGGGGTGGCCTCCGAATGGCAGAAGAAGTTAAGAATATGTTTATAGATATCCGAGATGGTTTTATTAATGTAGAAAAGGAGAGTGTAAAAGATGAAAACTAAAGATTTTTACCTAAGATCAATGAGACTAATTTATGGGGAAGCTGACCCTAATTTTGCAGAATTTCTTAAAGCTGGCGGAGGAAGTCAGAGTACTCCTGATCCAGATCTTGACGATGATAATGATGATGGTGTTGATGATGGACAAGACGACAATCAAGATGATAATCAGGACGATGATGGTCAGGATAATCAAGACGATCAGGACGATGATTCCTCTGATGATAAAAAACCCAATCAGACGATTCAAATGCTTCAGGATCAAATATCCAATTTAACCAGCCTGGTTACTTCTCTTGCAGGTAAGAAAGAAGAAGTTGTTGATGAACCTGAGCCTGAAATCGATATCTTTGAATCTGAAGATTTCACAAGTCTTGCAGAAGGTATGGCATGGGATGATAAAGAGACAAAACTCATGAAGGTCTTTTTATCCAAAGCTCTTGAAAATAACTCGAAGCAAACTCTCAAAGCTGCTATGAAAGACCTTCCTGATATTGTGAACACATCGGTTACAGCAAATCAGACTCATTCAGAAATCAGAAAGAACTTTTTTACTGATCACAGTGCTCTTGCCCCAGTAAAGAAATATGTGGCTGAGATTGCGTCAACAATCGCTACTGAATATAAACAAATAGGAAAGAAAGCTTCTTTGCAAGATATCTTAAATGAAGCGGCAAAACAATCCTATAAGAATTTAGGCATAAAAAAAGCGGAAAAACAGAAAGATGGTGAGTCCCGAGGTGGTAAGCCTAATCCTGCATTTCCAAAAAACAGGAGCAATGCTCGCAAGGGTGCTTCTAAAACATCTAAAATGCAGAATGACATTCAAGCAATTATGTCATTAGACAATTAAAAGGAGTTCTATTATGAGCGGTGAAGGAAAGTTTTTCACAGGATTGCATAAAGGTAATGGCGAGTTTGAAGGAAGGGTTAATGAGGGTAATAACAAGAAAATGATCGTTGAAGATTTTAAGGTTGCACCTGTTATGTCTGCTGCTCTTGGTTCTGCAGCAACAGCTACAAGCGCAAGTCTTATGCATATGGGGAAGAATACATTTCTTACTACTCCAATTGTAGGCCAGACTCTTATTGCCCCGGTAATTGCGGCAACTGGTCTGGATGTTGCTGGAGATCAGACAGATAATGATGGAAGAGAAATTGACTTCTCTGGTGCTGGTGCAGTTATTGTTCCGGAGAAATCATACAAAGTTGGTGCTGGTGCATTTTATGGCAAGCTCAAATTCTCTCTTGCTGATGTATCTGGGACTGACCTCTGCATGTTTGGCTTTCGTAAAGCTGCTGCACATAATGCAGATGCAACAGCTTACACTGACTTTGCAACCCTGAATGTGGTTTCTGGCAACATTAGTGTTTCCACGAATCTCAATTCCGCGGGTATCTCCACGACTGATACAACTGATGATTGGGCCGATACTGAAACACACGAGTTGGAAGTCTATGTCTCAACTGCAGGCGTAGCTACCTTTAAGATTGATGGTGTTGCTCCGACAGTGACTGCTGCTGTAACTCTTGATACTGGCGATTCATTTATTCCGTTCTTCCAATTCTTGCAAGCAGCTAATCTTTGTGATACAATAATCTTGATTAATCTGGAAGTTGGTCTTCAATAAGGAGGTATGGTTTGAAAACTGAATATATTCGACTTCTCCATCTTTATGGAGAGAAACTTGGCAATGGTGTTGCAGGTACTACTGCGGACATCACGGTCTTAGAACGGGATTTTCAAGGAAAGATCTCTCGGGCTACAGGCTTGGATGTTCCGGTAAATGCAACTGCAGGGTATGCGAAAGGATGCCTTTTTATTGACAGGAATGTTGTGACTGGATCATCCGGATTGTATGAAAATATCGGCACTACAACTTCCTGTGTGTTTAATGCAATTGGAGCTATAACTGCTGATGAAATTACTCTTGCTCAAGGGAGTGTCCTGATTGGTAATGCCTCCGGTGCAGCGACAGCTCTTGATGGTAAAACAACTACTCAGATTCTTGTTGGTAATGGTACTACAATGACAAGTGTTGCTCTTAGTCAAGACATTACTATGAACAATGCTGGTGTTGTTACAATTGCGAAGATCAATAATCTGGCAACTGCTGCAGAAGTTAATCGTGCTTGTGATGTTAGCACAAGAAAAGTAGCTTTAACTGGTACGGCTGCGATTACAGAAGTTCTTCATGAAGGTAAAACCTGTGTTATTACAGGCACAGGTGCAGAATATACCTATACTCTGCCTGAGGCAACTGGAAGTGGAGCAAAGTATACTTTTATCATGAATGAAGTTAATACCAGCAACACTATCTTTACAACTGCTGATGCTGGCAACTGTTCCTTTTTTGGGAGTGTAAACATTCTTGATAAGGATGCAGCAGCACAGGCAGCATATGCTCCTGCGGCAACTGATGAAATCATGACTCTTAATGGAACCTCAACTGGTGGAGCCGTTGGTGATTTTATTCAGTTCATTGATATGGCTACTGATAAATGGATGGTCTTTGCTCAAATGCAGTGCCCAACTGGTTCTAATCCTGCTACTCCATTCTCTGGTGCTTAGTAGATAGTTAATAAATTAATTAAAATATAAGGAATAATATTATGGCTTTTTATGGAATGAGAGGAACTGGTGATTGGGTAGCAAATCAAATGCCGGAAAACTGGAACGAGGCAATTCTTTATTGGTTTCCGAATGGTGATGCTCCCCTTACGGCAATCATGAGTAAGATGCAAACTAAACCGCTTGATTCTCCTGTATGGCATTGGTGGACACAAGGTCTGCCTTCTCATGCAGCAGATATCACCGGGGTATATTCTGATGCTGGTTTATCTGTTGCTTATGTTTCAGGTGCTGCAATTGGGGCGATGATTTATGTCAAAATGACTGCTGCGGATATCATGAAATTCATTGTCTCTCATCAGGTTATCCTGCGTGATGCCTCTGATATGTCAACAGATTGTATTGGTCTTGTAGTTGATCGGGTTGAATCTGGCTCAAGTTCATATGTACAGGTTAAATTGCTGGAAGCTGATGATAACTCTGGAGACTCCCATACTCTTGCTAACGCAGACAGAATCCTTGCTATTGGTTCAGCAAACGAAGAAGGCGCTGGTATGCCTGATTCTATTTCCTACGATCCGACTGAGTGGTATAATTATACTCAGATCCTGCGAACTCCGTTGGAAATCACTGGAACGGCAATGGAAACTAATCTGAGAACCAATCCTCAGGCGTATGCAAAACTCCAGAAAGAAACCCTCCAGGATCATTCAATTCTTCTGGAAAAGAATACTTGGTGGAGTATCCCGAGTGTCGGAACTGGAGCTAATGGTAAACCCATCCGGACCACAATGGGGATCATTCCTGCAATCAAAGGTGGGTATCTTGGACATGGTGGAGCATCTGGTACTGTTGATGATTATGTCCTTAATACTGACTATGCTGGGCAGACATGGTTATCTGGTGGTGCTGACTGGTTAGATGAGCAGTTGGAAATCATCTTCCGTTATGGCAAGAAAATGAAACTGGCTTTCTGTGGTTCTCTTACTGTAGCTGCGTTGAACAAACTCGTGCAGAATGGTGGAGATTACTCTTGGGGTCCTGATACGACTTTGTATGGGATGGCAATTAAAGAATGGAAGACTCCTTTTGGTTCTATCGGATTGATCATGCATCCATTGTTTAATTATGAAACTACGACCAGACGGATCATGGTTATTATTGAACCTGAGAATTTGGTGTATCGGCCTCTCCGGAATCGTGATACGAAGTTTATTGGTGAAGGCATTGCACAGACCAACACTGGTTATACTCGCCGAGACGGTATTAAGGAAGAATACCTCACTGAGCGTGGTATTGAGTATCAGAATCCAAATGGTTGGGGTTATTTGTATGGATTTGGTCTTGACAACACTGCGTCATAACTGACTAATCGCTGTTCATAAAGTGAACAACCTCGGCAGGGGTGTGAAGGCATCCTTGCCGAGTTACCCATTCCCGGATATTCGGAGATTAAATAATGAACTTACTTGCTTTGAGAACAAAACTTGTGCAATTATCAGGGCGATATGACTTGGTCGTGGATACGACTGCTTATGCTGATAATGGTGCAAATTTTCATATATATGAAGGACAAAAATACTTGTCTGGATTAATCGAAAATCGTCCTATGCTTGCACAAGTATTTCTTCCGCTTGCAATTAACGGATACTCCATCACGTTTCAAAATCAATGTAGAAATGTTACAGGGGTTTTTGTCAATTCAACTTCTGAAAGATATGAACTTGAGAAGGTTGAACTTAAAGACCTTAAAACCTGTTACTCCGAACTTGCCTCTGCAGTTACTTCTGGTGCACCAGGTTATTATGCGTTGGCAAATTTGATGGCCTTAGAAACCACATCGCAAGTAAGTCTCGGAACCTTTATAAATCTCACTCATGCAGAATCAGACACTAAGTATGATTACACTGGTTTGATAATCGTACCTCCTGCAGAGGAAGCCCTTGTAGTTGAAATTACTGGAAAGTTTGAACAGAAAGAATTATCCAGTGATACTGATAATAATTATTGGGCAACTATGCACCCAGGTTTACTCCTTATGGCTGCTCGGAGAGATTTGGAAATCCATAATCGAAACTCCGAAGGAGTTAAGGATTGGGATAATTTTATTTCTATAGCAATAAAAAAATTAAACCATGACTTTATTGAAGAAGAAGCTCATGATGTAGATCAACTTAAGGGGTAATAAAAATGATTAAGACAAATGATGAGTTATTAGAACTCTTTGAAGATGTTGATAAATTCAACTCTTATATGAAAGATTATGGTGAGAAGATAAAACAAGATCTTCTTCTTTCCATCCCAGTTCTTGTTCTAAAATTTGTGCAAAATAATGCAAACTATACCACAACGGTTGAGAATTTCTACAAGGACAATGAGGAATTTAAAAACCATAAACCACTTGCCCAAGGAATTATAAACACAATTTCTGCAGAAAATCCTGAGCTAAGTGTTGAAGAAGTTTTTGCTAAAGCAATCCCAATGGTTAAGCAAAAGATTAAGGAGATTAAAGATGCAAAAATTACAGCTTAAAGGCTCTACAGAAGAGAACTTTAAAAAGATAGAAACTGTTCTTGAGCGAGTAATACGAAGAAACTCAAGTGATTTAATCTCATTCACTCCTTCTTCATTAGTTCATACTTTTAAAGAAGCTCCTGATGCAAGTGGAAATTTATTCAAAATGGCTTTATTCAGTGGGAAGCTCCGGAAGGTTTTATTTAAACTTACTTCCCTTGTTGGAAAAGATATCCCGGAGTACAAGATAATTATAAATTCAAAGAATGAAAAAAGAGAATTTAAAATATCTTCAAAAGAATTATCTCTAATTCATCCATTAGATATCATGGTAAATGATGAGGATTTTATTGAAATCTATCAAACAAACATTGATAAAGAATGTGTTATTACAGGGATTTTTATTTCTGTTCTTATTGACTTTGAACAAAACTTCGAGACAAGGAAACAAATTATTCTTTCTGAGCTTATTGGAGAGTAACTATGAAAGAGTTTAATCTTCCAATTAATAGTATTTTCAAAGGTCTTTATCCATCCAAGGTATTTAGTAAGAAAATAATATCTTTGAGCGAATGTCACAATCTTGAGCCTGTAAAGGATGATTATGATCTTCATGAACTCATGATAGATTTAAATGCCACAGGATACGCCTGGGGAACTCCCGCAAGTTCTTCTCCTGAAATGGGTTCAAATGTGTGGGAAGATAATCAGGAGTATGTATGGGAAGATCATGGTTCTGATATTTGGCAAGACTCTTAAAGGATATGTATAATGGCAAGCAAAATCTTTTATAAGAATACTTTGACCGGAGGAGTTGAGAGTAGTCTTGATGGGATAGATGGGAATGAACTCCTTGATGGTTATCGAGCTTTTGTTATAAATGAAGATACGTTCTATGTTTATATCCTAAGTGCTACTTCTGGCGCAATGGAAAGTTCTCCTGATGTTATTATGCCTGATGCTAATGCAGGGAATAAAAGATGGATTTTGATTATTACGATTAATGAGGCGGGAGTTATAAATACTGCGGGTAATGTTTCTGTTGTTGATTCTGGAGATTATTTTACTGGAACTAATGTAGAAGCAGTTCTGCAAGAACTTGGTCTTACAACTAAAACAAATACTACGCATGTTGGTTCCGATGGGACTGACCATTCACATGTAGAGTTAAATGATACGCATAGAACTTCTGATGGTAAGGATCATGATGATGTGGTATTTAACAATGCTCATAGAGCAATAACTGATGGATCAAATCCACATGAAACTCTTCCAAATGTTACTAATGACTTACAACTAAAAGCTTCTCAATTAACTCAAAACATAACTGATAGCACAACAAATATTCCAAGTACAAATGCTGTTATGTTATATGGAGAATCTTTAATTGAACTTGAGAATATTTTTCCTGCTGCATATACTACTATACAAGACTGGAATAATACAATCCAATCTGCAGGAGTCATTTCTGGAGGAATGATCACAGATGATGGCGATGGAACAATTACTGTTTCAGTCTGTGAAGGGATAATCAAATCTACCGATTCTATTATTGGAGATAATTATTTCTTCAATATTGAAGAATCAACTACTTTAGTTCTTACAAACGATTCGATTAATTATATAGCTGTTAATTATAATTCTGGAACTCCTATTTTCCAGACTACTATTACGAATGTTGCAAATGGACATACAATATTCAATCTTGGAAAAGTATATAAAGAAGATACAATAATTGATATTTTAAATTCTGGATTACGCATTGAAGATCTCGCTAAACGATCTCACCAAGTTCAGCTTGAAGATGAAGGATTGCATTTTGTATCTGGAGCAATTGTTGGTGAAACTGGAACTTTGAATATTTCCATATCTGCTGGGATTATGCACGCTGGAAATAATCGTATTATTACCGAAGGTATTGATACCAATCCTGCAGGGGCTGCGGATACTTTTAAGTATTATTACTATGACGGAGATCTTGCAACACCTGGATGGGTAGAAACTTCCGCATCTGCAATTGATTCAGCAAATTATAATGATGTTGCGACTGGACTAACTGCTATTGGAGTTGCTCGATATGGAGTTCATTGGGTTTATAAAGGAGGGCATGTTCATACATATGTCTTGTATGGGCAAGGGAGTTATAAACTCCTCGAAGCCCAGGCCGCCCAACCTCCATCAAGCCTTCCAACCCATGTAGAAGAGATGGGAGTTCTTAGAGCAAAAATTATTGTTGCAAAAGACGCAGTTGTTTTTACAGAAATTGCAAGTGTTACTGATATTAGTTTTACTTCTTCTACTCCTGGAGATCATGCTGAGTTGAGTAATCTGCAAGGAGGCGCAGCGAGTGAGTATTACCATTTAACTGCTGCTCAACACACTCTCTTAACCACTCCAAACGCGTTCATTGTAAATATGAAAACCTATGGCGCAGTTGGTACAGGTGTTGGAGGACAGGCGCAAGATATTATTGGAAAAAATGCGGCGCTTGCAGCACTTGCTGCGGCTGGTGGAAGAGGTATTTTATATATCCCAGGTGGAGATTATTACATTGACGGAATAGAAATAATAAACCCGGCTGATGCTAATCTTAATCGTATAAGCATCATTGGTGATGGGGTTCATATTACAAAGATTCATGGAGAAGATAGTGCAGTTATATCAATTAAAGGGTTAGGAGATAGTCTTACATCTCTTGGCGTAAACAGTTATCAAAGAATTTCTGGAATGTCGCTTTATTCTACAACAGCCTTTGCTTCAATCGGACTTTTGTTAGTTGACGCAGCTTTTGTTCACACAGATGAACTTTATGTTGCTGAATGTTCTTATGGAATCTATGGAGTAGATACTGTAACTTGTAGATTTTCAAACTGTCATTTAACATATAATTTTTATGGGGCTAAATTTGAAAGAGGAGTAGTAGAGTCTGCACCAGATGGAGATTATTTTACTGGTCCTAATGCACATATTTTTGATAATGTGGTGACAGCATTAAACAAAGAATGGGGAATGTGGTTTACGGAAGGCACTCCAGTTAATTTCTATGGAGGATCTTTTGAGGGTAATGGTATTGATCTTTACTCTCAAGGTCCTGGAGGAGCAAACTTTGGGCTACAAGTATCTGGTGGCGGTATTGAAGGAAGATCAGGAGTAAACATAATAGGCACTTATTTTGAGAATAATTATGGTTCACAGGTTATTCTTAGTAACACTACATATGATCTTTCTCATTCGATTAGCAACTGTGTGTTTAATAGACTTACAAATGATGTAACTAATCACATCTTAATTGGCACAAGTGCTCCTTCAACGGCAACAAAAATTCTTCTTTCATCAAATGGTTTTTATAACGCTGTGAGTGAAGGTTATACAGTATCCTCAAGTAGAATGTCAATTGCCTGGTCTGGTCCTGGAATTGAAGTATACGATTTGGGAAATACCTTCAGTCATACAGAAGATACTCCTACAAACTTTACTTCCTTTGGTTCTGGCTCCTCTCCATTTTCTGCTCCAGAGATTAATATTGCCATTATCGGTGATAGTCTCTCACAAGCATATGCGTTTCGTGATACTTGGGCAGATCAATTGAAGAAGATGACTAATCAAATGGGATTGAATATTAATGTTAAGAATTGGGCTGTAGCAGGATCGACATTTTATCTTGCTTATACAGACGCTACCACTCATGAATCTGGAACAAGAACTCAGGTTCAACAATGCATAGCTCATGGAGCAGATATAGTTTTTGTTGCTCTTGGTATTAATGATAGTATTTATGCAAATACAAGAACTCAGGCGCAGATTATTCAGGATGGTACGGATGTTTATAATGCTTTGAAAGCAGGGCTGCCGAGTGCTCAAATTGTTTTAATAAACGAATATCCACATGATGTAGCAACTTTAGGATTATATCCTGGAGCTCTTACAAACACTGCTGCAATTACTTATTCCCATTCAACAATAACCTATAAAGGTCAAACAGGCGTAAGGGTTAATAATGCTACCTGGCTTGGAACTTCCGTTGGAGCAACTAATCTTGCTAAGCATCAGATGTGGGGGAATGTGGCTACAGCTCTTAATGCAATCTATGACGACAACTTCCATGTTGATTTATGGAAAATTGCCAGACTTGGATGCAATGTAGATTGGGGGCATATAGATTCCTTTGGTCATATGTGGTGGGCATTTACAGTTCTTGCGTGGTTAGCTACGAATAATGGAGTGGATGATAATGTTCTTAATGTTGAATTGCTTTCAACAAGTTCATTGTTCTTTGATCTCGATGCTTATTATGCTTCTGTAGTTGCTGGAACAACTACTACTTCGTTTGCAGGAGCTGTTGCTAATTACAGTAGTTATGATATTGTACAAAGAAGTCAGATGTGGATGTATAAGCAAGAAACATTAACTGCTTATGTTGGGCCTGAGTATGGTTATAGCGGAGATTATTTAACAACCGCTATGTTCACTGGATGTGATGTTGGAGCAAAGATATACTTTGCCTGGGATGCGGCTAATTTGGTTGATTCTGGAAAAGTGGTTAGTGACAATGGAGTTTATGCTCATACATTTTGTCCTTATCAACTTGGAGTAAGCACAACAGTTGCAGATCATACAGTAGCTTATGGAATCCTACTCGCTGATAGTACAATGGATGTGTTTGAACAAACGATTAATTTTGCGGCAGTTTCCACAGGAGCTACTGTCAGTGCTCTTTCAGCAGGAGGAACTCCATACTTAACCGCCACAGCAAATACATTATCCTCTCCTAACGGAACTACATTTAATCTTGGATCAAGTGGATCAACGTCTCCGCTGAATGTGTGGGGAGCATTACAAGTAAACACTACAGTTAATGCTGGAGGAACCATTACTGGCGGGAATCTTTCTGCAGGAACTGGACAAGTAGTTGGTGGATCATTAGACATTAATGGTGCTGCAGATATTGCTGGTGCAGTAACTGGTGTTACTTCTATAACAATGAACGGAGCTCTTTCTGGTGTAACATCAATATCAGAAGGTGGCGCAGGAAAACTTACAGGTGATTTAAATGTGACTGGTTCAATGGGAGCTGATAGTAATATGGTATGCGGGGGACAGTTTATGGGAACTGGCACAGGAAGTGCAGCTAAAATAAGATTAAGAAGCGGTAGTTATCTTGAAATAAATTGGTCAGCACCTAACTTTTATATGTACGTAGACGGTACATTAAGAGCAACATGGGCGGGGAATTAGATTATGACAATATCTTCGGGAACAGGAATATGGACAGTAGGAGCCAATTGGCCATGGCCACAAGCATTTTTTACATCATACTATAATCTTGTTGTGGCAATTAAGGCTGATAATGATGTCTCGTTGTATGAACTAACCAATGCGGCAAATACATGGACAGCAACAGAAAGAGTTGTGATTGGAACAAAGGCTACAATAGTTTCTGTTGATGTGGCAGACTTTATTAATTATTATATCATCGCTGTGGAGCTTACTACAGGGAAGAGGCTGTTTGCCAAGAATCCATCAACTGGAGCTGTAGCAGAAATTGCTTCCAGTACAATACCAGTTGGGAATACTTGTTGTAATTATCTGGGGCAGTTTCTTGTTGGAGGAATAACATCTACTGCTGCTCCATGGACAAGCCTTAGTCCTTGTATAGTTGTATGGAGTGAGATTGGAAGTACTGGAATTGATCCAGAAGATTACGTCTCTGCTGGTTTTGCTCCAATGCCGTGGGATGAGAATAATAATGGGAAAGTATATAGAATTCTTCCTCTTGGTAACTCTGTGCGAGTATATGGTGATAGGGGGATTACTAATCTTAAACCCTACACTGTTGGAAAAACAACTGGTTTTGGAGTAGATGTTGTTGAACGCCCGGGGATTCTTTCTAAAGATGCAATTGATGGTGATGAAACTGTTCATGGGTATATTGATAATAATTATAATTGGAATATCGCCACAAGGAAAAAGAGAGCAAATACCGGTTATAGTCAGTATTTAAAAACCATGACTGGCAGAATTATTGTAAGATATGATTCAAGTAAGAAAAAGTTTTATATCTCGAATGGAACTTATTCCTTTGTGTTTAATAAATTTGGAATGTATTCGACAAACCAATGTGCCACAAGTGTATGTAATTTTAATAACATTCAATGTGGCTTTTATAAAGATAATGCAGATACAAAGATTCGTCTTGCTACTACTCCATTTGATGTTGGGTCTCAAGGACTGCAAACAATTGAGGCTGTTGAACTTGGATTAACATATGATACTACAACTGATGCAATTATTTATGGAGCCATGAGTACGAAGTATGGATATAATACTGACTTTCTACAACTTGGTTGGATGCAGCTTAATCCACAAAGGGTGTTTACACAAAAGGTAACTGGAAATGATTTCAAAATCCATATGCAATCAGATTATGTCACGAGTGGAAGTTTTAGTTTAAACTCATTAACCGCTAAAGTTAAATTCTCTGATAAGAGAAATCTAAGAGGGAGAATAAATGCTAATTAGATTATTACCAGAACAGATACCAAATTACATAGACGCGATTAAAGAAACAGTTAATCAAAGTATTCCTCATTGTGATGAAGAAACTAAGACGAATTTAATCAAAGAGCTTTTGATGGAAACCGCCCAATGCTGGTTATCAGAACTTGATGATAAATTTGATGGGATTTTGATAACTCAAACTCGTCATGATATCGCTCTTGGGAAAAAGGTATTCACTTGCTTATGCGTGTATGCTCCAGAAGGAACTGAGGAGAGAAGCTTCATGGAAGGTTTTCCAACACTGGTTAAATATGCAAAAGCCCATGATTGTAAAGTAGTAGATTTTTATTCTGATAATCCAGAGCTTCTAAAATACGCCAGAATGTTTAATGTAATACATGAAGCAACCTATATTCAATTAAGCTTAGAACAATAAGAGGAGGTTCTTATGGGAAGTTCAGGTGGTGGATCAAGTTCAGGAGCAGTAAGTTATCCTGCCTATATGGAAACTGCTCATGCAAGTTGGCTTACGAGTATTACTACATTCTTATCTGCGGCACAAGCAGCGAATCCTTATTCTGCGGCGACTGATTATGATCCAGATACAGACCTTGCAGCAAATGCAACATCTTTGTTAGCATTTTCTAATATTGTTTCTGCGTTTGACCCGGACGGAGACTGGGTTGATGTATGGGCAGTAGCTCAAGCAAAACTTGAAGCTGATGTATTTTCAGATGCGTTGATTAATGCAAAGGTTTCAGCATACAGCGCTGCTGTAATGGCCAGATTAACCAATGATGTGTTACCTGTCTTGCAGAGAGGGTTACAGAATGTTCGTGCGGTTATGACAAGTTCTTATACAATCGGAACAGCACTTGTTACTGCAGATGTGACCAGAGATGTTAATAAATTCGAGGCAGATTTGAAAAGAGATAATGAGCAGAAAAAGCTCGAACTTATTTCGCATGCTGCAGATAAGATGTTAGAAATGTTTATTGCTCAACTTGAGTATTTTAAATTCGTAACTCATTATACCATAGAAACTAATAGGATAAAGATTGTTGCAAAGGTTGAAGAAGTTGCAAAGAATCTTTTATTTGATGAGAAATCCGCAATGTGGAATCTTGAAGCATATACGCCTTGTGCAAACATGCTTGCTTCTGCTTCTGGTGGTACGACTCAAACAGGTAAAGGTATAAGCACAGCAAGTTCTGTCCTTGGAGGTGCCTTAAGTGGAGCTGCTGCTGGGGCAATGATTGGTGGACAAGTTGGGGCAGTTGGTGGTCCGCTGGGAGCAGGTATTGGTGCGTTAGTTGGCGGTCTTGCAGGATTTTTATAAAATATAAGGAGCTATATAAAATGGGAATATTTGATTTTTTGTCAGGGAATACTCCTGATTATGCTGGTGATTTTGGTGGGCCATCTGTAGCAAAGAAACCGAGTGCTTTTGAAAACTTATTTTCTAATGAAACCTTTATTAGAAGTCTTGGTGAGACTGGTGCGAAGATCAGTGCTGGAGTTCCTATAGGAACTGCTGTTGGAGAAGGTGCGAGTAGTTTTGTCAGAAACACAGCGGTTCAGAGAGAAGGTGCGAAGGAAGCAGCTAAGAATCAATCATTCCAGGAAAGGATGTTAGCTGGTTTAATGGATGGATCATTGCTGTCTCCAACAAGTGATAATGTTGGAGCGGATATGATTACATATGACGGAGACGGGAATATAACTATTAAGGCTAAGAAGTCTCCTGCTCCTGTTGGACCATTGAGTGAACAACACCCCTTGGAGGCAATAACGAATAAGCCTACAAATACTGCTAATCGAGGTTCCAGTTTGCCGGATTTTACTTCTGACCAGGGGAGTACTGGTAATGCTGACTTCTCTGGTCTTGATCCTGCAGATGTACAAATGATTCTTGGTGTTAAGCAAAGCGCTGGTGCATTGACTCAAAGGGCTGTGGAATCTTATCTTGATAACAAATATAAGAATAAGGTTCTTGATGTTAATACAAAAGAGAATCAGGCGAAGTTAACATTAGAAGAAAAGAAACTTGATGCGGCTGCTCAGCAGAAAATTCTTGAAAGAAACCAGAAAGTTGCTGATAGGCAACAGGATAGAATATTCGAGGTTGGTATGGCGAAACTGAAGAATCAACTTGGTAAAGCAGAGCCTGGGACAATTGAATATAATAAGATTGTGAAAGAGATGGAAAATCTTGATTCTAAAATTGCTGAGCGGGCAAAAGGAAAAACAATAACTCCTGCTGAAAGAGAAAGATTAGATAATGAGAAGAATAGAATTGAAATGGCTGTTGCAGCAACTGAGGTTTCTAAACAAAAGGATACAGTAGAACAGCAGAAGGATGCGGTTAAATATGAAGAAGTTATCTTGAGTAATTTAGACACACCAGAAGTTGCTCCTATGATGGATTTTATAAATCAGAATCAAAACAAGCCTTATTATTATACTCAGCATACTGATCCTGGAATTAAGGGTGTTCCATTCACCGGAGGTCTTACTGGCTCTAAGGTTCCACTAATAACTAAGAATGGTATTCAAATGGATATGGCTTCTGTTAGAGCAAGTGCAAAGAAATACGGAATGTCTGTTGAAGATTATCTCGCTTCACCTGGAATTGGAATTCTAACCAAGGGAGAGAATAATGATTATCAACCCATTAACAGGTAAGATTGAACAAGAGGTTGGAGGAGCAAATACTGAACAAGACTTGACTAATCCCCGTTCACCAACTGAACAGTCATTAGTGGATGATACTACTCAACAAGATATTGATCCATCTGTTATGATAATAGATCCTATGAGTGGAGAGGTCTCAAGTGGTAATGAGCCTGTTACTGAGATGAATCCTCTTGCTAAAGGCATTCCGGAGAAAGATACGCCAGAATATAATTATCTTTATGGTGCTCTCGATGTTGCTCAAGGAACAGTAGAACTTGCTCGTGATGTTACGTGGGGAGCATTGTCTTGGCCAGTTGCTCAGATCGTTCGTCATGGAGCTGTGGCGGGACAGAAGATCCAACAGAGTCTTGGGCTGGTTCCGAGTATGACTCCTGAACAACAAGCAGCAATGGGTGAGAATGTTGCGAATTATATTCAGACTATGGGAGGGTTGGCTACACCGAAATCTCAGTCTGGCCAGCAATCCCTTGAAGCTGTTGGGAAAGTTATTGAACCAATTCAAAAGGTTGCACATTGGACTGCTCAAGGAATTAATCCAGAGAAGCATCCAAACTTACATAATGCTGTGGCTACTGGAGTGGAGTTCGGATTGTTTGCTACGATTCCTAAGGTTAAATCGGGGTTAAGTAAGATTAAGAAGATGAGAGAAGAATCTCTTAAATTAAAAGGAAAAGAGAAAGCTGCAGCGGATTTAAAGATCCTTGAAGAACAAGATGCATTGATGAAGAAGATGGAAGCTGATCTTGAGTCAACTCAAATGAATGAAATGAAAGCTTTGATTAATGAGAGACTGGAGAAAAATCAACAATTAATGGATGGTGCAGAGGGATTTAGTGCAATAGATATTGCCAAGCCAGAAGCTCCTAAGATCATTGATCCGATTACAGGAAAAGAAGTTGTAAGTTTGAAAGGGAGTAAATCGGAACTCAGTCAGTCAGGGAAGGGCTTTGAAGGTGATGTGAGAAAGCCTGATCTTGGAGCAGAGCCAGTTAGTGGTCTTACAAAAAATATTAAAACTCCTGAAGAAATTGCTAACGAAGTTGGCGTTAAATATGATGGAGAGTTCGATAGAACTGCTTTAAAGAAAGATCCATTATATCAATTTACTCCTCAAGAAGGTCCAATGAAGGGTAGAACATTTGCAGTAGAAGAACTTACAGTTGATGCTGTTAAAAATAAAATGAGTTCATTAGACAGTAAAGTTAAACTGATCGAAAAAGTCCCTGGAGAGAAGAGCGTTTGGCAGATATTAACTGACCCAATAAAAAATGAATCTGGTTCTATTACCATTCGGCCAGAAAAAATATTTAAAGATGAAACTAACACTCCTGTTATTGGTTATCACGGAACACAAGCAGCAAGGTTTAAAAAATTTAATAATAAGATGATTCAAAAGTTAGAACATGGTTGGGCAGGTGCTGGACATTATTTTTCTACTAAGAAAGAGTCTGCAGAATTATATTCACAAATTGGAGATGGTACAGGAAGAGTTATTGAAGCTGTTTTTGATATTAAAAATCCATTGACTAAATATAGTAAAGAGTATAATGATTTACTTATGAGTTCAATAGGTAAAAAGAGTATCTTAAATAAAGAAGATGGGATAAAGGCAACTAAAGCTTTTAAAGAAGCTGGATATGATTCTGTAATAGAAGGTAAGGTTATTTCTCATGCAAATGAAATTAATGTTTTTGACGCAAAGAATATTCATATTATTGAAAAACCTACAATTATTGATACGTTATTAAATCCATTAAGAAATGAAAGAGGTTCAATAAGAATACCGATTCGAAGAAAAGAAGTTGAGATGAAAGTATCTGAATCACAAAGAAACCAGTTACGGAAGTTCGGTATGATGGCTGAGAAACAAGGGAAGACGTTTAAAGAATTTCTCTCTGAGACTGGACTAACTCCAAAAGAAGTTCATGCGATGGAGAAGCTTCATAAATTTGTTAAAGAAGAAAATCCAATTGCCTCTGCTCTTGAGCCAGTGAAAAGATCGAAGGGTGATATGACTCCTTTTGAACTCAAACCTGGCGAACGACAAGTAAACATCACAAAAGGTAAAGGGAATAAGAAGATACTTATTGGAGAATCCGATGCTAATGCGATATTCGAATCTCTTCCTGGACGAAAAGGTGTAGGGTCTTGGTTTAAACCAGCGGAATTTATGTTTGATAGATATCCGAAACTTCGTAACCTTCTTGATCAAGCAAGAGAGGTTCAGTCAACCATTAAGAATGAGCTTGAAATATCCTCCAAGCACGTAGAAGAACTTGCTAAAGAATATTCTAATAAGAAACTCAGAGAGGAAGTTGGAGCGTATTGGCATAGCTTCTCTATTCTTGGTAAGGATGCGATGAAACAGATGAAGGTTGAAGTCAAAGCCGATCCGAAGTATAAAGAGCTTAAGACTAAACTTGAACCGAAGTTCCAGGATCTTTTTAAACGCATTAATGCACAGAGAGTAAAGCTGGGTAAGCGTCCTATTAAAGAAACTGGAGATTACTTATCCTTCTTTGGCAAAGAATCTTTGCTGACAGACTTCAAGAATCTTATCAAAGGAGAAGAAGCAAGAGGAGGATATAGTAATCTTGTTCTTGACGATCTGGCAACTATTAAACAAAGACAAGCGACTAATATAAAAGACTCCCCTGCATTTGCACATATCAAGCGAACAGGTTTACGGGAAGGTGTTAAGCTGGAATTAGATCCTTTAGTTATATACTCGAGATATCTAAACGATTCCTTGCGGCATATTCATATGAGTCCGATTAACGCATTTGTTAAAGAACTATTAACTGCGGAACTTACTGATTTTAAAACTGGTAAGACTGCGGTGTTTGCTGAGCAGAGGCCTAATGTTGCCGCTGAGCTTGCAAGCTGGAATAACAAGATTGCCGGATTGGATAACATGGAAGTTCCAAGAGTATTTAGTAAACTTCTTAATAAAGGAATGAATAATTTAACTGTGGCTCAACTGTTTGGAAACCTTAGAACTTCTTTAATCCAATCAACAGCTTTATTCCCCACAGCTGTGAAGTTTGGTTATGGTCCTACAGCAAAAGGAATTGGTGAAGCGGTTATTGGTAGGAGAAATGCTCCGGTTAAGGAATCTTCAGTTCTTAATACCGCTGCATGGGATGTGGCTGTTGCGGATATGGGAAGCACTTTTGCAGGAACAAAGTATCAAAAAGTTACAGGGAATATTAAAGAGAAATCTGCATGGTTGATGAAGAGTGTTGATTACTTTGCAAGAGAAGCTACATTTAGGACTGTGTGGAATTCTCTTGAACCATTAGTCAAGAAAGGAGAACTTAGTAAGAAAGAAGCAATACGATTGGCTGACGCAGAAGTTATTAGGACTCAGGGCTCAGGGGATGCGGTGGAATTATCTCCTGTGCAAAGAAATGTAATTGGTAAGATGGCAACTCAATGGCAGACATTCACAATTAATCATATGAACTTTGTAGCTAAGGATGTTCTGGGGATTAAGAATCCGGAGTTAAGGCCAATGGAAGCTGCAAAAAGAACCTTGAGGTATGTTGCTGGAGCATTAGTTATTAACTCTTTGTTCGAGCAGGGTCTTGGGATTCAATCACCTATGCCAGCTCCTGTGCAAGGAATCATCAGAGGACTTGAAGCAGGAGATCAAACGAGTGCGATAATGCTTGGGACGCTCAAGGAAATTTCTGAAGCCTTCCCAGGTGGTGGTAGCGTAAAGTTTGGGTCTAATCCTTTAGGTCCGTTGGTAAAACATGCAGATGATATTGCAAAGGCATTAAGCGGTACGACTACTTTTAATGAAGATATGATTACGAAGGCGTCAATGGGAGATGAAAAAGCAATGACTGCGTTGGCAGAGATTCTTGGAAAGACTATGGGAGTTCCTGGCACAGCCCAGGCTGCAAAGTTCGCAAGAGGACAAAGACGTGGAGAATCTATTCCGAGAAGTCTTATTGGAAGGATTTATGAAGAGTCAAAGAAGAAAGGTGGGTTGAGTTCTGGATTAGATAAAAGTAGGAAGTCAAGATTAAAATCTAATTTAAAATAAGGAGAAACAAGATGCCAGAAGATAAGAAAATATGGGAAGAAGATTTCTCAGAAGAATTAACCATAATGGCTATTGCAGTAGTTTTAATTATTAGCATGGTGGTATTAAAGGCTGATGCTTCTAATCTTGTCTCCGCTGGACTCGGAGGATTAATTGGATATTTAAAACGATCTTCTAAGACCATATAAAGGAATGACTTGAATGGGCCGAGAACAATTTGATAATACAGTTAAAACTGAATGGTTGGAAGATGATTCGAGAAGCATGAGGTTGTTGGAACCAGTAAGATTTACAGATTCAAAAGGAGTTATTTGGACAGCTCATGCGTATTCAATAATTAATGGAGCGGATATTCCAAGGTGGCTTTGGGGACTTGTAGGTAGTCCTTATGTAGGATATCATAGAAGACCTTCAGTTATTCATGACGAATATTGTAAGAGTCATTTAAGACCTGCACAAGCAGTACATGATTGTTGGAAAGAGATGTTGATTGCAGAAGGGATGAGTAAGGATGAAGTGAAGTTATTGTATGATGCGGTTAATAGATATGGTCCGAGGTGGTGATGGTGGGATATCGGAGTGGTGTCCGATGGATTGTGTGATTAGTTACTCTCCTGGCTGATCATATGAGGAAATGGGAAGTAGGTATTGGCCGCCTACTTCCCATTTTTCTTTTCGTCTAATGGCTGTTCATAAAGTGAACACGCATTATTTATCTTTTGTCTGTATGAATCTTATCATCTTGAGCATGAAAATGAAACTTCGGATGATCTTTTCGAGTAAACATAACCAATGCGATATTAGCTATATCTACAAGATGTTCTCCATTTCCATCTTGTTCAAGTAAATCTAGTCGTTGTCTCATAGATGTTATGGAATCATAAGATACTTTTTCCTTTAATAATCCATATCTTAATGCTCCCATTATTAATCTATTTCTCATGAGTTGTTCGAACTCAGTATTCCACTCAGTAAGTTTAAGTTCTTCAAGAGATGGTTTGGGTTTAGATTCTATGATTCCTTTTTGGGATAGTAAATGTTCTCTGATCACGTCGTGTACGAAAACTGGTTTCATTTTTTAGACTTCCTTCCCCTTCTATCCATTCCCCATCTTTTCATCCAGTTTAAAATTGTTAGAGGGATTACTTCAAGAATTCTTGCAATCTTTATTGTGGAGTAATGTTCATGATAATATAAGTCATAAACACATTCAGACACATAATCAGATCCATATGATTTACTTATGCTTAGTAAGTCCTTCTTATTGTTAAGATTAATCATTAAGTCAAGTTCTTTAAAGTTTAATTCCTCCATCATTATATAACCCCTAATCTTTGAAGCTCATAAAAACATCTTCGAGTCGCTCGAGTATCTGCCATAGCATCATGGACATGAAGCATAGGTTCGTGGAACAATATCTCATAGAGTTCTTCAAGCTTAGGTTTCTTCGGAGCACCTTTCTTATTTTTCAAATTACAAAAGGTTGTAATCTCTTTGTTGTTCATTGTGCAGAAGTGAGGATACTCAAGGAAGTATTTACTCCGAGCGATGTCGGTCAAGTTATCTAAGTTTCTCTTAAACAAGTGGTCAAGAAACTCAGAATCGAAGTTATAATTATGACATACTTTCATAGGCATGTCGACAAGAAGCAAAGCGAATTCTTCCAAGGCTTGATATTCTTCAACGCCTTCTCGATCAGCCCTTTCAGCTGAGATTCCGTGACAGGTGTCTACAAGAAATTGGGGCATGGAGCGTCCATTTGCTTTGATAATTACATTCAGCTCTCCAAGAATCTCATCTTTGGTACTGAGAATTGCCCCAAGTTGACAGCACCAGTTTTGTGTCGGATCATCAAATGATTTTGCTTTGTTGATGAAACCTGATGTTTCTGTATCAAAAAATAAGTGTAGGTCATTACGATTCATGTTCATGCTTTCTCTCCTTTTAATAAATATGTTTAAAAATACTCTTGGTTAATAGTTCTGGAACTTTCTTTTCTTTAATCTTATGCAATACATCAAATCGAATCTCGTTCTTATTTACTGTACTTTGTATCCTCTTGATCTTCCCATTCGTAACCATACTCTCGAGATAAGTTTCCAGTTCATGAGGAAGAACATCAAGTTGAAACACAGCTGCAAGTTCATTGAAAGAAAATGATTTCTTATTCTCAAGATAGGATAAGATTGAAGTATATACTTCCGAATGCTTCCCTCTGCCTATTCCCTGGAAGGCATTTGTCATTTCCTTTTCATTATGTTCCATTAATGCCACAGCCTTATGAAGGTGATGAGAACGAATCTCCATCTTATCACTCTCACTGGCGGAAATTACCATTACAAGTTTCTTAACATGAGTGGCTCTCCGGGAGTTGTAGCCAAGAAACTTATCAGATTCGATAGAAGAATTCTGGGACTCATTCTCATACCATTGTGCCCAATCTTTAAGAAACGGTTTTGTTAGGATGAATGGACCGGATAGGAGAGAGATTTGCTGAAGGTCTTCAAAAAGCATTTTATGCAATTCAATCTCTTCTTTAGATAAGAATGGTAGTGCTACCAACTTCTCTGGTCCATAACCAACTACGAATATTATCCGGGAGACAAGGCCACCGCCGACTGATTCACGAGACAATCTGTCTTGGAGTAACGATGGGGTGATAGCTCCTACGATATTCAACCAACAATTATTCAGAGCGATCTCTTTTCTCGAAAGGGAAAAATACTTCCATTGAGGCGGAGAATCGAATAGGTCAGTCAGGGAGTTTATTAGCTTCGGATCTTTGTCAGAAAGAAATACTGCGAATTCATCTGCCCATACGGACAAACTTCTATGTTCTTTTTCCTTTCCATAAAAGTCTGGATAGGATGAAACTGCCATACTTAATTCTTGGTATAAAGCCTGTGACGATCCAAGAGAATCTGAACAAAGCCTAACTTCCAAGTCTTGTAGAAACTTTTTAGCTGGACGCATAGCTGTTCCTTTCCTTCCTCCAGGAGGACCAACAAGAGCTATGTATAAATTAGGATAAGCACAACCAACAAGAGGTCCCCAATCACAATAACACTTTCGTTGTAGACAAGAGGCTATACAACTAATTCCACACCAAAGATTATATTGCATTGGGGATTCAAGAGATTGAGTGAGCTGGAGATATCTTTCGAGCCAATCATCAAGTTGTCGGGACATATTATTTATCTCTCAGGTTTTCTAAAAATTTAATTGCATTATCAAGTTCTTTCTTAGAATATTTAAATTCATTTTCGTCTTGAGATCTGTTAAGATCCATTCTAAGATCTTCGTGTCTTTCTGGTGTACAAATAATACAATTGTTTGGAGAATAATCTTGATGTATATTTATTCGGTGTATATACATTCCAATTATATAATTATTATTTAATGCCCAACCAACAAAAGAATTAAAGTTAGTTCTCCATTCTTTGCAAACATTAATATCTTTTCGGCCAAAATATAAGTAAAAAGGATCTTTTTCATTATGACATTTATTTATTAATTTATATAAAATAAGAGTTAAATGTTCTCTGATTTTATAAAACTCATTATAAAAAATATGATCTTTTCTTGTCATCGCATATTGAATTTCTTCTTTATAATTTTCCATTTTCAGCATCCTTTTTAGATTCTTTATCTTTGATAACTAATAGAAGAAGATAATTATTTATACTTCGATGTTCTTTTTCTGCCTGTTCTTTTAGCCATTTATAAATTTCTTCATTGACTCTAAACCCTGTCTGTTTCATAAAATTAAACTCCTTTTGTTATTATTAACTATCTTTTATAATAACATGGGTGTTATATTTTGTCAACACTTTTTATTGTTTTTTAACACTTTTTAACAAACATAAAAATTTAGCAAAAGCCCAAGTTAAATACGCTTCAAAAATCAAATCGTAGGGGGTTCACGCTTTGTTGTTGGGGTTTTTGACATGCCACACGTAAAAAGTGTAATGATACGTTTTAAAACGCTGTTAAACGAAAGATTTACCAACACTACGCTCCTATTTTATGCAAGGCTATCTCACAATTTTCTTTTGTAAAAGGAAAGATTTCCGCTGTCTTACCTGCCCACTGGAAGCCAATCTTTGCATCAAGTCCGATGGAAAAATTCCTTCCTTTGTATGTAAATGTATGAGTGAGGTGATCTCTTAATCTTAATAAGATTTCAACCAATCTATCTGCATTACAAATATCCCATTGACCTAAATCACTATCATGTACTGTGGCGAGAAGGTCGATATCATAATGGCCTCGACCAAGCATTGGATCGTTGGCAATTTTAATACTTCCACGATTAAGAAGTTCTGCAACAGTTGATTGAGGTTTATAAGCATAAGCTGAACCAAAAAGATTCCTATCCATCATACCAAGAAAACGCTTTGGACGATTGAAGAGGTTGTAAAGAATCCTGTTTGAGGCAACTTCCTGTTCTATTTGCTTCTGCCAATTAGATAATGATGGTGACTGACGTTCATTTGCCAGGAGAAGTTCTTTACATTCACTAAAATCAAGATAGATTTCTTCCTTGGCAAGATCGTCTGAAAAGGTTTGTGCACCCATGCCATAGTTAGATGCATGTTTTACTTTCTTTCCCATGTCACGCATCGTCAATTTTCCAGGTATTCTTTTTTCATTCTTCACTTCTTCAATACTACAATTAAAAATAACAGAGGCGTTGAGGGAATGAACATCTACTCCATCTTCAAAGGCTTGAATCATCATTTCATCTTGACAAAGATGTGCTACTACATGAGCTTCTGCTTTCTGGAGGTCCCATTCACATAGAAGTTTTCCCTTATCAGGAATGAGATATTTCTTAAAAAGATATGGTTGGTTTTGCAAGTTCGCTCCAGTGCCAAAGAAGGTCTTCTCGGAACTAAGCCTACCTGTGTTGGCTCCACCAATCTTGTATGCTCCCCTTAACTTATCATCATCATCAGTGTTTTTGATAAAATAAGTAGATAGGAGTTTTCCGATCTTTCGGAGCTTCATTATCATCTTGGCTTCAACAGATCCTTTGACTTTCTTTCTGGCTATTCTGCTCAACGCCATAGCTCCACAAGTTGGGTTTCCTTTACCCTTCCCTGATCGTTGGACATAAGGTTTTATCATACAAATTCCATAGAAATATGCACACATTTGCTTTGAAGAATTTGTGTTTAGATCAAAGCCTACGATTTTTTTCAGTCCATGCAATATGGCATTATACTTCCGTTCATAAGTCTTCTTCGCTTTGAGCAAACCGATCTGATCTGTCATAATACCATTGTATTCCATTTCCATTAATGGTTTATGCAGATTCATTTGTTCATCCATGAATTCTTGCACCCCAAGTTCGTCAATCTCCTCTTGGAGCTTATCCATAATTGGAAATAGATATGCAGAATCTTTTGCATTATATTCCCAATACTGTGGCCAGTTTTTAATAGCACTGAGGTGGGATTGCTTTCCTTCATCTTTATAATATGGGAAATAGGTATATGCAGAAGTGAGAAAGTCTAAGCCCTTTGGTAGATCGGTTAATACTAAATGCTGTGCGAGCATTGTGTCGAAGAAGAAATTGTCTGTAATAATATTCATTGTCCGTAAAACAAACATTAAATCAAACATCCCGTTTTGACAGATAATCTTGATTTCCGGATTAATTAAAATTTCTGCTAAGCCTTTCCAAATAAGTATTTCTTGCTCAATAGTCCACATGTTTCCCTTATTATTCATTAAGGGAATACTCATGGTTTCTATAATACCCTCATCGTTTTCAAAAGCCAAGGAAAAACAAGTAATAAATACTGGATTAGACTCAATATCAAATGCTACAATATGCTTTTTCATAAGATATCCTTATATCGTTATATGAGCCCACGTATGATTATTTTTAATTTCACTTATAGTAGTATGTCTTACTTTATGTAACTCTGCTAATTTATTAACTAATCCTCTTTTATATTTATACTTTAACATCCATTTAATAACCTTAACACATTCTTCGTTTAACTTTCCTTTAGAATATGTAGTTGAGTTTCGTCTATACATATCATTCATATTATTTGCTTGTGAACCTTCATAAAGATGATTAGGATTTACACAAGAAGGATTATCACATGTATGTAAAACAAATTTTTTTACTTGTTTTCCTTCATTAGAAATAAAAAAAGCAACCCTATGAGCTTTTTCATAATAACCTGATAACCAAAACTGCCCATAACCAACCTTATTCTTGCTTGCTTGCCATTCCCAACAATCATCAGTACCTCTGACATCTGCCTTACTCCAAAATCTTTTTTTATCTTGCTCTGCTAAATACATTAGGCAACTCCTTCTTTTATTCTTGCATAAAACGATAGGATTTCATTTAATAAAGGATTGGTTTTAATGGTTACCTTTGTCTTGTCATATAATTCTTCATCCTCCTCAAGGTCCATAAACTTTTGAAACTCTCCCAACATAGTGTAGAAGCTAATAGGTTTGTTTCGAGGTAGAGTGAATGAAGGACAATATGAAATGCAGAAAAACTTCCCTTTGAACCTTTCGGCCAGATGCGGAAATTCTTCTGCTCGATAAACACTTCCATGATATTTATCCACAAAGTCTATACGAGGATCATCGAGGAGAAGTTTCATGGGGGTATTGCCGAGTAAGAAGATTAACTTTCCATTAAAATGCTCAAGCTCTGCCATTAAGGATTCTTGCAAAGTATACCATTCAGGACACCTGAATCCTTTGGGAGTCCATAACTTGCCATAATTAGTCTTAGAATCTTTTCCAAGAGGAATCATAGCCTTACATGCATAGGTAAGATATAACTTATATCTTGGCACTTTAGCGTGGTTGAAGATTCTGTTTAATTGACTTCCAGCAGAATCTTTAAAAGGGATTCGTTCTGTGGCATCTACTGATGAAGGAGATTCTCCGACAATGGCAATGGATGCATGGACAATATTATCTGTTGGAGGACAGTCGATTTTCAAAGGATCAAAATCACTGACCTTCGGCAGTCGTTTTGGTATGTTAAATTTCATTTTTAATAATCTCTAATGGAACATCAATTTCTTCTTCACAAGAAAAGCAATAGTACTTAGTAACCCTTGCTTTAGTTGAGTTGGAAATTACTGACGAGAAATCAGTAATCCAGTCATTAGTTCCTTCAATTCTTTTGCGCTTTCCGAAGGTGATTTCCAGAGGAACTGCACCAAGGTGCTTGCATTTTTTAGTAACAGCCATTATTTATTTCTCCTATTCAAGAAAATAATTATCAAGTCTTAAGTAAAATTGAGTGAGATATTTCTCACTTGTATCACAGCCAAGAGGGAGCATACCATTTACTGCAGCGGCGATCATAGAGTTGCCAGAACCTGCGAATGGACTGAGAAAGAAAGCCCCAGGCCTGCCCATGATATCCATCATATATCTATACATCTCCATTGGTTTCTCCCACTGGTGTATACGCTTGGATGCGGGGACAGATGAATAATTCCAGACAGCCGGAACAGACGGGACATTAAATATTGGTATGCCTTTTCGGAATAAGAGGAAAGTTTCATAGTTACTTATCATCGTAGTTTTGGGAGTGTTACATGACCCTCCGACTTTATTCCATATCCCTGGATACTGGATCTTGAAACCAACTTCAAGAGCTATCTCATTTGTTTCTTTCCAATGTTCTTTTCCTGTCCAACACAGGCACCAAGAATTATCCATCATTTTGTTGTAGATTATTGGTAATTGTGTTTTGTAAAACTTCATTAAGGTTTCCACTGTCCAGTCAGTTGCATTAACTTCTGTGTTGCTCAGCTGACAGTATGTGTTGTTAAAATCTATTGCATAAGGAGGATCTATTTCTACAAAACCTACAGAGTCGTCTGGAACTTTAGGAAGAAAGGTTTCAATAGGTTCTATCGCATAGATAATTTCAGGCTTCTTCTTAACTCTGACATCTGTATTGGTATCAAACGCTTTCTCGCTGTTCACCACATGAACGTCAATTAGATCTTTTAAGTCAGGTGAGCCGTCTGGATTCTTAGCATTGGGTAATGGATTCTTTTTCTTTTCTTTAGCTTTTAGCTCCTTAACTTCCTCTTTAGCCTTGGTGATAGCAGGAAGATTCCCGTCTCGCAAGTCTTGCAACTTCTGCTTGGCTTCTTCGGGGAGCTTTTGAATCGCCTCATCTGCTTTAATATCATCTATTAGTTTCTTACATGCATCCCGGGCTTTGGTCTTTGTATCGTATTGCTTAAGATGAGGAAGACTTGCCATCATTTTTGCCAGCGTAAGATCAGTAGAAAGTCCTCCGATAGAGCAACGAAGTTTCTCTGCTGTTTCCCTATACCCCCAAGGATTAAGATTAGGGTCTGAGGACCACATTAAGTGGAGACGATATCTGAGTTCAAGCTCCTCATACCACAGGAAATCTTTCCTCTCTTTATTCTCCAACCATTCGATCATAAGCTTATCTTCTTTGGACAAACCTTTGATTATCTTTGCAGAGATTGTTTCATAACCGAGTTCTTTACAAGCAGTATAACGCCTTTCTCCTGCGGCGAGAACATAGTTTTCATCTACCAGGATTGCATGAAACATGCCTTGATCGGAAATGGATTGTTTGAGAGATTCAAGATCTCCAAGTTCCCGACGAGGCTTAGCATCCACAATGATTTCTGAGATCAATAGTTCTTTAATTTTATGAGATTTTTTAGACATTTGCATTTAATCCTTTTTTATTAAATTCTTTTGGAGTTCTTGTTAAAACAATAATCAGATCATTTGCAAGATCGCCAACACCATTAAATGCAGTTGACAAAATAATAAGATCATATGTATGTTTCCAAGTATTTAATACTTTTTGACAGTGTGAACAAGAGCCAACTAATATTTGGTATTCCATGTTTTAATTCTCCATTCGTAAAAGTAAATTCTCAAGTTCTGCCAACGAGAGTTTGTCAATAGTTTTAAGGATGTTGGGAACCTTAGATTTCGGCAAAGTTCCTTTCTTCTCCCTTATCTTCCGTTGGGTTTTAGTCATTCCTGTTTTCTTAACCTTGGCTTCTGCAAGCATTTGGACTCGGAGAGCTTGGATCTTTTGAATCTTTAGATATTGTTCTCCATGATGCAGGTCGAGAAAAGAGGTTATTTTTATCCTATCCATTAGAGGCATGAGTTATTTCTCCTTTACAACCTTGAGTAATAAATCTTTCTTCCCCTGAATGAATAACAAAACATCAGTAAACTTCCCGTCTTTGATTAGTTGACTAATCGAGGCATAAACTGATCTCCAAAAAGCATTAGTCTGTCCATGGCGAAACTCCATTGCTATTGGAGTATAATCATCTTTGTCAATCCATGCACCTACTCGAACCATGTAGTCTTTGTAACCTTTGGTTTTAATCGTGTGAGGGTTCATGATTCGTTCCTCTTAATTAGTGTTAGAATATTTTCAAGAACTTCTGATATGTCTTGAGTAATTTGTCTAGTGTTTCGTAATCTTTTAATTTTTTCATTTAAAACATTATACTTATTAAATTCATTTAAAGAATCTTTCTTTTTAATCCCATGAACTGAACAGTATGCAGAACGAAAAAATTCCTGGCAAATACATTCTTTATCCATAGTATTACTCCTTATTAATATATTTATATATTTCTTCTTCTGTTATTATTGGAACGCCAAGTCTTTTTGCAACTTCGATTTTAACCCTTCCAGGTTTATCTCCAACGATTAAAAAATCAAGATGCTTAAGAACAGTATTAGTAAAACCAAGTTGGTATTTTTCCAAATATCTAATCATATCCGCTCGATCAATAGAAACCGTTCCGGTAATGCAATATCTCTTTAGGGGTGGTTTTGGAGGAGCAGAGAATTTAAATATCTTGAATATTCCAACTGCCTTTTCATATTCAGCATAGGCTTTCGCAAAAGAGTTTATGACATCAGAATTTACTTTTTGTTCTAATTTTGCACCATTGATATAATGGTATAGTTTTGTAGCAGTCTTTTCACCCAAACCTTCATAACCAAGTCCGGACATAAAGGCAATAATTGAGCGTTTTCCATAAATTTTACTTAAGGCTTTCTTATAATTAGTATAACTTACATCTCCCATTTCAGCCTCAAGAATTGCATCAATGTAGAAAGCCTCTGGTTCAAGCAAGGCATATATATGATCTTTCAATACTCGATAGATTAATGGATTTTGTAAAATCTTATGATATAATGCCCGACCAATTGACTTAATAAACATAGCTCGATCACCATAGAAAAATTCAAGCCTGGAGACTATTTTTGACAAACATTCTGGGCCGTTACAAACCAAGTGCTTTCCTACAACTTCTAAAGGATAATCACACGCTGGACAATTATCCGGGAGGCGTAATGGAAGCACAGAATCTTCACAAGAAAGTATTTTCGGAATTATCTCCCCTGCTTTTCCAACAATTATTTTTGATCCAATACAGAGATGTTTCGCAGTAATCCACTGAGCATTATTACCTGTGGCCTTGGTATTCATTGTTTGGCAAAGCTCTATTGGAGCATAAATAACAGTTGGAACAACTCTTCCTTGGCGAGAGACGTTCCATTCGATTTTAGTAACTGTTGTTTCAGCAACTTGAATTGGAGGTTTCCATGCAATGGACCAATTAGAAACAGAGCCATTGTGACCTGCTCGGACACGAAGTTCCTCATCTTTTACCTTAATCATGATGCCGTCAATGGGATATTCCTGAGACCATTTGTAATGAAGGGAGAGAAGCAGTTCATTTAGGTAATCAAAATCTCCATCGAAATTATAGATTTCGTTCAATGGCCCCTTGTCATGGAAGATAACTCGGACTGGAGGAAAATCAGTCTCATTTCTGTTCATCCATCCAGAGACAACATTTCTGGGATTTGCACCATAAGATGGTTTCCAGTCCTTCATGGGGATGATGATCTCAACTGATTCCATTGACCTGGGAGTATCTATCATAAGCAAGTTTTCGATATGACAGGTAATGTTTCGTCCGGATAATCCATTTCCTTCAAGGAGGATTTTATACTTCTCATTATCCTGACGATAGATTACTGCGGCACATCCATCATATTTTGGCTGGAGAATCAATGCCGTGTGACCAAAGCGAGTTAAGAAGGGCTTTAATTGATCTATATCAAAGGCTTTTTGAGTTCCCATTATTGGGTGTAAGTGTGGCTCTATGTTTATGTCGAGAGTTGGATCATTGGCGGTATGGTAGAGGAGTGGGCAATGAGGGTCGATAGCATAAAGATGGGACCAAAGCAGATCATATTCTGTATCAGTCATGATTGGGAAACCTGATGCGTAAGTACGATTTGCGAGAGAGAGTTTTTGTATTAGTTCGTTTTTGTTCATTTTATAATTTCCTTTTGCAACAAGGACAAGCATCTGTTTCAGTTGTTATTCTTTTAACACCTGCCCCAAGATTAAAAATTTTAAAAGGAATATTCCTATAATCTAAGAAGACAATTAACCATTTTATACAAGGCAAAAATGATAAAGTCATGTCTATTTTCTTATTTTCACTTACAAGGTTCTCTATGTTTTTAGTAAATAACGGATTTATTCTTTTAGTCATTATTTCCTCCCCATAAAGTTTTCATACAAAGGATAGAGTAATTCCAATCCTGCTGTTTTTGCGGCAAGGCGTTCTTTTCTACAACCTGAACTCTTAGCCCAGGAGGGATGAAAGGCAATGATGTCTGCTTTCATTATTCTTTCAATACAAGCGGCGAGAAATTGCTCCTCTGGAACCAGGCCTCCAAAGAAAGCCGAGTTCATGTGAGGACAGAATACATTGTACCCAAGTTTCCAGTAGAACTTAGCCATCATTGAGGCTTCATAAATATTTGAATGGATTTCATAGTCGTCGGAGGAAAAATATGGTGCAGAGATTATGAGGTCTTTCATATTTAATATCCTTGTTTGAAAACAAACAGGTAAGGATTTGTCAAGACTTACTTGTATAGTCACCTTACAGTGATAGGCTTGCCGGATTTATTATCCTATCGTTTGCCGACTGGTCAGGAACTTCCCTGATACTGTTTGTTTTTTATTAATTATAGTTGCACACGTTTAAATTCTTCCAGGTCGTACTCAGAAAGTTGTTTTTTCAATGAAGCATTGTTTGCTTGGAGAAGTTCAATCTGTGCATTGTTTTCTGAAATCTTACGAATACAGTTTTTTACGTTGTGTTTATACTGATAAACTTTCAACTGATAAAATTCATCGTTTGCTTCCATGATCGCCTGATCTCTAAGAGCTTTTAAATCCATTATTCTTCTCCTCCTGTGAAGTTTTCTGTTATTGCCTTCTCAATCTTCTTTCCCAGTTCTTCGATCTCAAGAAGGAGTTCTGTAGGGAAGATAATTGTTGTAGAATTATATCCATCGTTGAAATCTTGTCTTGCGATTTGAGTTCCTCCGCATAAGACTTTATAACTTCCAACGATTTTCTTAACCCCTTCAACTTCTTTATATGCCCACTTTTCAGTGACAACTTTTACTTTCATAATTTTTGGCCCTTTTTTATTGATAAGGATAAGCAGGTGAGTACTTATCCTTATCGAGGTTAATCTTTCACTAATCGGTGTTCAGAAAGTGAACATCCATTATACTGTTTCTCCCAATTAGGTGATCTTTTTAATCACATTCTTTGCCGGATACTGGCCATCATCCTCAATTACAACGTGGGCAGAGAATTCAATTCCGATAAAATCCTCTGGTTCCAAATCCCCATCGGTATTCATGTCCCAGGCCTTGAGCCTATCCTGGACCATGCGCCACATCAGGTCTGACTTTGCATCATCATCACCAGTGTAAGGGATGAATCCTTCAGGCGCATTCGGATCATTCGGATCATCATTGCCAAACCAGAGGGTTTCGATCAGATCAATTGCGTTGTCTTCATCAATGAACTTGTGAACCAACATGAGACCATTACGACCTGTTTTCGCAGGCTTAGAGCGTAATGCTCGTACAATACGAAAATTGTACTCTGCTTCGGGCATGAGGGTTAGTTCTGGAAGGGACGATAGGTTTTTAATAAACGCCATTTTCTTTCTCCTAAATTTAGGTATTAATATAAAATGAGCAGGAAACATTCCTGCCCTTGGCCAACAAATTTAAATCATCTTCTCAAGTAAATCACCATTAAGATATGCCTTGGCAAGCATGGTGAGGTTTAAATCTTCAATCTTTTTGCAAGAAAAGGCTCGTGTTCCAGCCTTGACCATCTTGAAGTCTTTAAAATGAGTTACATATTTCCCGTTTGTTTCTACAACATTGTATACTTCATCATAGTTTATGGAGATCAGATTCTGTAGTTTTCCATTCACCGAAGGTTTTCTGGCAATTACTGCCCCATCATCATTTGTATGTTCGGTAAGATGAACAGTACAAATTGAAGCGCAGGGTGTTGATTGCATACCTTCGATTAAGCCTCCGATCCATGACGCAAGTTGATCCCAGTGCACAAACTCGAATTTCTTCTTTGCCATTACAACTTTACCTGGAGCCGGAGGAGTTCGATTGTCTAATCTGGCAATTTCCTTAATTGCTTTTACATTTGCAGAGGTGATGGAGTCACAGACTACAATGCCATTATTCTCTGCAAGATACTGAAATAAACCTTCTTTTTCATCGAGAACAATCTGATCCCAGCATTTGGAAAAAGGCATGTCTTTGTCAGAAAAGTCGTCATACGTTATTGGAGAACAAGTCGGACGATTTTTCATAAGCTTCTTGACTGTGACAATCCCACCTTTGTCAAACATGTAAAAATGAATCGGGCCGAGGTGGTAAGTTGCACAGAGATGGGTCTTACCTGAACCTGAATCACCCTCAAGAAGGATCTTTAGATCAAAGATATTGTGGGTGTTGGTTACAGGTGTTTTGTTCGGGATGTATTTTTTAACTTCTGGGAGTGGCATTAATGTTCTCCTTTCAAATTTATCTTTTATACTTATATTATTTCCCATTACTAAATTAGGATAACATTCAATATCATCACAACAGCTTGATTCATCTGGTCCTCCTTGAACACAATCCCAATCAACCATTATTAATAGTCCTCTTTGGAATTATCCTCAATAAGAATCAATTGTTTTAATTCTCCAGTTACCTTCTTGCTCAAAGGAGAATATGTTAATTGCATGAACTTCTTGTCAGGGGTTATGATTAGTTTTGCCCGGAGAATCATGTTGTATTCCCCAGGCGGGAGTTTGTTTATTGGTGTTTGGCCATTGGCGATTACTTTATACATTGTTTTATTTCCTTTTTTATATATAACTAATGTCTTTTAAAGCATCTATAAAATCTTGCCTTGCTTTTATTCTTTTTTCTTTTATAAAATCTTTTTTTTGCATTCTCTCGTTATACCCGCAAAGATAACATTTCTTGACATATACACGAGAATTATGATATTGAATTAAATACTCATACTTATGACCTTTCCTTTCACAAAGTAGAAATTCCATATCTATTTGTAAATTTTTTATTGCTTCTTCATTATAATTTTTAAAAGATTTTTTCTTTTTAAAAAAGAACATTTACATTACCTCCTGTAACTTTCTTTTCATTTCTTCCTCATGCTGATTCGGGTCCCATTCTTTGATGATGAATCCTTGGGGAGGTTTATCAAGCCATCCTAAAGGATTATTACGGATCTTACAAAGGTCAAAATAACTACATTGTTGGAAATACTTTGTACAAGCATAACCTTGGTGACGATGAAAACAGTTGAGCATATCAGCAGGTTTGGTGAAGATTTCTTTATCCCGATGAAATTGATTTATGTCAAGTAAGATATTCTGCATATGGTAGACGAGATCATGGAGAAAGTTATCTATGTTATTTTGTGTCTTTGTGTATTCAAACTCATGGAAGTCGATCTTAGATACTTGGCAGATTGCAATACGATAACGCATCAGAGCAAGTTGATCGTAATAAAGCTGCCCAGCGGTAAGATATCCAAGAGTTTGATAAGACATGTCATAACCAAAAGATGTTGCTTTGGTAATGTATTTTGATGATTTATGGTCATCTATAATGATTCGGCCTTTCTCGTTCTTCATTACCAGATCCATCCTGCCAATATATAGGGGTAGGCCAGGGTATAGGAGGGAAAGGTCAATGGCAAATCCGGTTTCTACTCCAAGTATCGTATTCTTGAGATCTTTTTGCAAATAACGAGAAAAGTAATCAAAATACATATTTGCAGCATTACCTGGGGATTTTGGAAAAGATGATTCTTCCGTAAAATGTGGCTCGCCTTCAATGGACCAAAGAAGGTTGAATGATAAGCGAGCCATTTCAGTTGCATCATAAACATTCAGGCTGTTTGGATCATTCATTAGTTGAATATAAACTACTTCCAGGCCATAATGCCAACATGAACCGAATATGAGGTCCAGCTTCGGGTGGATGGATTTCATGTGCATGACGTATTTGAACATAAATGACCGTGGACAGTCGATATATTCAGTTAATGAGGAATAGTCTATTTTTTCGTTGAAATTCATTTTTAGTATGGAACTTCTGTTTCAATTCTTACATACAGCCTTCTGCCAGTTTCCTTCTCACATTCTTTTACACAAAAATCAATATGATTGAAAAGTTCTTTTTCTCTGTCAATAATCTTTTGCATGATGGTAGGACGAGGCTCGATTCCAGCTTCGTATAACTTCTCCTGCATTTCAATCTTTCGATAGTCAACAGGTCGCTCAGATGCTTCTTTTAACTTAGTTTTAAGTTCTTCAATAAGGGCAGATAGTTCTTCTTTTGTCTTTTTGGCCATTTTTAATTCTCCTGTTTTGGTGGTGGTGTGGACTACTTTATCTTATTAAAGCCTTTATTATATTTCTTTTATAATAATCTGGAATCTTTGGTGAGTTGCGCAAACTCTTTCTGATTAAAAAGCTTTGTTGTGAAAGCAATAAAAATACTTTATAATAAAGGCTTTAATAAAATCTGGGCCAGGAGGGTTATAATTCAGAAGACAGTCTAATATCAATGATTTATTTTATATTCCCGGCCCAGATAGTCTTAGTTACTTAGCTAAATAAGTAATGATGATGAATTATCCCTGGGCGTTGGCAAGTTCTTTCTTTTTCGCCTTGATTGCCGCCATAATAGCGTCAAGGTCAGCTTCAGAGGAAAGACCAGAGATGGATTCCATGGCTTTTTCTTCTTCAGATTTTCTCACACGGATCACGGGGACCCAGTCGACCAGTTTTTCTGCTTCAGCCATGATTGTCTCATCGGTATTTTCAATATCCCCGTTGTCGTCCAGTTTAGTGAGCATCCCACGGATCTTGGCACGATAGTCAACAGTAAGCTGAGCCTTAATCTTGTTCATACAAACATCTGATCCGATGAGTCCTGCGAGTTCTTCCAGGGTTTCGACTTCAAGAACTCTGGGGCAAGTGGTGGTGATTGTACGATCTTCTTTTTTCAGATCTGCGGCGAACTTTCCTACGGTTGTGATTTGTGACATTTGCTATTCTCCTAAATTAAAGGTTTTTTTGAGTCAAGATGACTCCGTTCGTATTGAAAGCAACAGAAGGTGTTTTCTGTTACTCTTAATTATGATTGCATAATAGCACAAAGGGTTTTGAAAGTCAAGCTCAGTTTCGTGTGTTTTCAAACTTTTTAGAGCTTTTAAGGTTCATTAAAAAGCCTCAATTATTGTTAGAATTCCTTCAGGAGTTGTGAGAGAAAGAATTAGGTCATGAGCCTTCTTGGATGAATGAATTTCTGGGACATAGGTAAACTTGTTGGGGTCTACGAATGTTGGAAGGTGAGTTTGGATTGCTAAGCCAGGAAGGATACATCCGGAAGTCTGATTCGGTTTGTTTCCAATATGGATTTGCACTGCAGATCGGTTGAATACATTTTGAAGTTCAATGATTTCATATTTGTGCTTAGCAGAATATCTCTTTAGATATTTATATGTATCACAAGGAATACAGGATAAATCTTGCGTATTGCCAAATTTTGGCGGTTCGAGTGACATGGCGATTAATCGACCATTGATGAGAATGGCTCCCATGGTGCAGATGTCATTTGTTTCAAGACGGATTACTTTGATTTGTGATGTTAGCATTTTTTTATCTTCTCCTTTTATGCGTCAAGCATTATGTGACAATTATTTTCATTTTCTGCACACTGAACTCTTTCGTCACAGCCACTTAGATATTCACTTCCTTGTTTTCTAATTGTCCAGCCGTTTCGAGTTCCGGATGGACTTGTTGTATTTGCGTATTTTGTTACTTCTTCGTCTGACCAGGATTTTGGAACACATACTTGCATATCAAAAAATCCTGTATAAGTAATCATTGCTTTTAATTCTTGAGGCATTTTTCATTCTCCTTTATTCTAATAATTTTCGTAATTCTTCCGGGATTGGAAGAAGGGATTCTTTGTAAAGTATTGCAAGGTGCTTGGTAAGGATTGAAATTTTGCAGGTATTGGATTGTGCACAAGGATCTTTTTTGAGATTGAAATATGCCATTGCTCTCTTACAGGAATTAACTCCAACAGGGAAATGGAGTTCTCTGCGGATCTCTTTTGCAGCATCTACTTTGGTGAGATTCTGGAGTTTTTCTTTGTTTTTAGAGACGTGATCGTAAAGGATGTAGAATTGTTCTGGGGATAGTTGTTTTCTTTGCATGGGATGAGACTCCTTGTTTTGTTATTATTTATTCTGTTTCACCAATAACTTTTTCCCCACAAAAAGGACAAAAATCTATAGCTATTTCAGAATGTCCTTTTTCATTTTTTTTAAATCTCCTTATTTTGTAGTTTTTCCATTAATGAATTTAACTGATCTATGGACAATGAATCCAGGTTTTCTATAATCTTTTTAGTGCTGGTTTTCCGAACTATCTTTTCTGTAGTTATTGGATCTTTGGCCCGAGATGGGCAGATGGTTACTTTTGTGAGATTAGCGTATTGGAGATCAAGTTTCATGTAGGTTTTTTTGGTTGAGTCATAACGAGCAATGGCCTTGTCGTAGATGATTTGCATTGCTTTGAGAAAGCGAATGGATTTTTTAAACTCATTTTGAGCGATCCTTCTCCGGGAGGCGATTTCTTCTGTTTTGTAGTTATAAATCTGTTCCATGAAATTATCCTTTATATTTCTGAATCAAGGTTTTGTTCCGTTCTTTGGTTTTTTGCCATTCATACGGAACCCATTTGTTGATTTTTTCCATATATAATTGGTGTTCATGTCGTGAACGTCCATTAGTCCTTTCGTGATATACGCCGAAAGTGAAGGATGCGAGCATTAGACCAATGATTATGAAGATTAAGATCATCTTTTCCAAATCATTTATTTGCTTAATTTCATCTTTCATGGTTTTGGTCCTTTATCTCGTTGAGTTATAAACTTCGATGATTAAATCCTTCTCTGGCATAGAATGACAGATTGGGAAGAACAATTCGGATGTTATTCGTTTAATATTCTTGTTTTCAGATTTTAAGTTTCCAGTAATATCCTTTGTGATCTCAAGATTCTTTAGGATCATAAAACCAGCGGATTTATCCTCAAGGGATAGGTAGGAAAGCAACTCTGCATTACGAACATCCAGGTCTTGTTCTGCTTGAGGAGTGAGACGCAACAACTTTGTGTCTTTCACCTTGAGGTTGAATGAGGGTTTCTGGATTCTCTGCCGGGTTAAGGTATCAAGGATTCCTATGGCAAGCTTTGTCGGGATTATTGCTTCGGCATCATTGCCATATGTGGCTTTTAGCCCAGCGTTGTATATTTCCTTTACAATATCGGAAATATGGATGGGTTTTTGGTCATTCAGGAGGAATACCTGGATTCCTTTTAATAGTTCAGTCTCTGTGAGACGAACTGATGTGATTATTGATTTTTCTGCTTTTTTCTTTTTAGGCATTTTTTCATCCTCCTTTTATTATTATTATTCTAATTTAATAAAAATAACCACTCAATGATGATAAAGAGATGGTTGGTGGTATAATCATCTCTTTATCACTTTCAATGGTTATTTCCTTTTATTGATATTTTCCAACAATTAATTGATTGAATAACCTTCTGGAATCTTTATTAATTTTTGCATCAATTCTCAAGACCTTAATACAGGTTTTTTCAAACCCATGAACCTTGATTCCATTTATGCGCTTTTTCGCATTTGTCATTTGATTCCTGGTTAGCCATCTTCTTGCAGTTTTTGCCTTCATGTTTTATTTCTCCTTTATAAGTAATAAATAATCAAGTTGAATGATGATACTGTTTTCATTTGTCATACTATCATCTTTCAATGGATATAACGCCTGATTACCAAAAATAAACCATACATTATTGATCTTTTTATAATAGTTGTTTTGATATTCGATGTCAAAAGAATCTGGAGGAATCAAACAACCATTTGCTAAGTGTCCAGGTTTTTGTGGCATAATACCTCCTTTAATTAATTGAATAAAATAATCCTTGGGATGATTTGAAGCAGATTCGGAATGCGATATTTTCATCATCAGTTATGAATAATAATTCAGTATTATAATTCATATCATGCCGGTAGATTTTAAACATCATTACTTCTCCTTATAATAACTCATCAATATAATCTGGTTCCAGACCAAAGAATTCCGCACAAATATCTTCTGCTAAAGACATTTCCTCATTAAATAAATATTCCTGTAACTGATCTTTTGCTTCATCAATAAGTTCCTCTGCCTCTTGTTTGCTCATGCCATCTCTTTTCATAAGAATCTGTTTGATACTTTCCATTTTCGTTCCTCCCATTTAGGTTGTGTTGTTGAAATATGGTGCAAAATATTTTGGGTACTATGTTACAGTAACACGTTTTTGTTGCTTTTGAAAGCACATTTTTTACTTGTTTCAAACTATTTGTTGAGCATAAATCGTTTGTTCGCTTATACGCCATGGGGCCTTTGGCCTCTGGAATAAAGAACAAGGCCTCATTTGACTATAATCCTCCCCGTTCGCTTTATAACATAAAATATTCCTCCATCAGTTATAAAGACATAATATGGCTTAATATTAATCTTTATCGCCCGGATGATTCTTGCCATCTCTGCCACAGTACGCATTGCTTCAATGAATGTCATGTTTTTTCTCCTTTAATTTAATCAATTAAATATAAACTTCCTTTACATCGAATACAACTTCTTTTTTGTCCTTTTTGCATTTTTTTATGAATTACTGCTGAAACATTATGCTCTTTACAAGAACATTTATAAATATAATAAACAACATTTCTTGCAGGAACTGTCTTTAAATTATGGTATATTTCTGGTTTTTGCTTCATTTTGTGCATAACATATTTCCAAGTATTATCGTGATGATGTCCTTTACCATATTTTAAATGTGCAATATAATGGCACAACTCATGGATGATTGTTTTATCAAATTTTGATTGATTGAGCATAAAACAAACTTCATTAAATCTAAACCAATAATCAGTATTATTAAACCAAAATTCTCCGGCACATTTTCCTTTCAAATCCATTTTAAATGGTATTAATGGAATCTTTATATTAAAAATTTTTTCAGCTTTAGTAATATTTGTTTGTAAAACATCAAGAATATATTGCTCATTTGTAGTTAAAAAATCGTCTAATACATCATCTGGAATTTCTTCTCCAATGTTTAACAATGTGATAACTGCTTTTGTTCTTTTCAATTTTTTCTCCCTTAATGGTTTATGTTACAAATTATGGTATATATCTTCCATTTTTTGGTTCCAAAAATGATTTTATTCCTGGTGGGATATTTTCTTTCTCTGGAATGTTTATATACTTCCAGGCAGTTCTGTTCTTAATTCTATAAATAGCTGATTTAGTACAGCCATAAAATTCCGCTAATTCTTTAACTGTGATAAAATCAGCTTTATACGTTAAAATCCATAAAATTGTTTCTACATCAATAGAATTAAATGTTGAGCCAGTAAGTTTATTTATTATCTTCAGGCTTTCTTTAAGATGAAACGGATTGCAGCAATTAATTGTTCCACAGGTATTAACAACGTGATATTTATCATCATGCTCATGTTTCAATCCAATGATTAATTTCAATGCTAAGTCTGTAACCTTATAACCGTTATATACTGATATTGTGTCATAATTCCTCTTTGCTTTGGAAACATAAACCCAACAACCATTAATCCCAGTTGTATCATCTACATGCTGCCAAAAATAATCAATTAGATTCTTCTCCACATAATCTTGAACATCCCAATATTTTCCCATAACATTCTCCTTTTATAATATTGATCATATGGGAAGTATATCACGTTTTGCTTACAAAGTCACGTGCAGACGCAAAAAGTTTTTCTAATCTTTTTCTTTCACTCCAATATGGAATATTTTATAATTGGCTGGAAAAATAGTTACACGTAATACGTAATGTGTATTTTTGTTCCCGGCGACCGAAATACGGTTGTTCACGTCTTTTGATATCGCTGAACAACGATTTACTTTGTCGTTCACCACGTGAACAAGGATATTTTACTCCCTGGCCATTCTTTTATTCTTAGCAATATATATTTATAAATAATGTCCATGAATAAAAGTTACAGTATAAATATATATAGATAAAAAAAAAAAAAAAAAAAAAAAAGGACGGGT
>Ga0180732_1000263_pt1 | contig 49362 bp, 34 predicted proteins | sample KR11_01MetaG_FD_148674 | JGI IMG/M metagenome (GOLD analysis project Ga0180732, IMG submission 148674) | Groundwater microbial communities from the Olkiluoto Island deep subsurface site, Finland - KR11_0.1 MetaG | ecosystem: Environmental > Aquatic > Deep subsurface > Groundwater | place... | reverse complement strand
AGGATGATCCGGACCAAGATTTGTCAGAATCCACCCGCACATTCGTTTAACCATTTCAACATCATCGACATAGCCGGGGACGACAAGGTTTGTCATTTCAAAGTGAATGCCTTTCTCATTCATGGTTTTAAAAGTGTTTAAAACAGGTTCGAGTCTTCCCCCGTTTAATTTTTGGTATATTTCATCACTGAAAGACTTCAGGTTAACATTAGCGCCGTCAATATATCTGCATAATTCAAGAAGCGGCTTTGTGTTTATATAACCATTCGATATCCAAAGATTGGAAAGGCCTTTTTCTTTTGCGATACGTGCTATATCCATCATGTATTCAATATAGGATACAGGCTCGGAATATGTGCATGCGATTAATTCTGACCCGGATTTCAAAGCCGCCTTAACAACGTCTTCGGGAAAAAGCTCAATGTGGCGCACTTCACCCGGTTTAGCCTGTGAAATTTCCCAGTTCTGGCAGTTCAGACAACGGAAATTGCATCCGGCAGCTGCAACCGAAAAAGCTTTTGTTTGGGGTTTAAAGTGAAAGAGCGGTTTTTTTTCAACAGGGTCAACATTGACCGTACAGGGATTTCCGTATGAAAGGCTGTAAAGTATTCCGCCTATATTTGCTTTTGAGCGGCAGACGCTCCTGTCTCCCGGTGACAGCAAACATCTGTGAGGACATATACCGCATGCCACCTTATTGTTATCAAGCTTTTTATATAATAATGCTTCGTGTGACCATTTCCCGGGCTTATCCGGTGCATCCCCTTTAAATATAGTACCCCTTATATTATCCGACTCTGTAGCATTTGCTTTCTTTTCACCTAAAGGCCAAAGTGCATGAGCTGCAACAGGCATCGAAAGAATTAAAGCAGTACTGTATATAAAGTGTCTTCTGTTTATTTTGTTCATAATCTCCTGGCTACTAATCAAATCATAAGCCGGATAGTGAATTGCGGAAATCGTTGTACGCTATACGCTATTCGTTATTCGCTTTAATCAGGCTTTATAAGAGCGCATTAAAATCAGACTGACCAATTTTAATACGATCAGCGCAATCGCAGCCCAGACAATTCCAAAGTAGGGGATAATAGCAACACTTATTAAAAGTGTGCCTGCGGCGGCTCCGATAAGATCGGCGGAAAAAAGCCTTGTAACAGAAGGATTGCTGTCTCCCATCAATTTCAGAGCCGTTGGGAATTGAAACCCGCATGTCATCGATACTATAAAACCATATACCAGAAAAACGGATAAAGGAATTTTATCCCCGCCCTTTAAAAAGATCAGAATCAAAAGTACTGTCAAGAAGATAAGAATTCCGTCAGTTATTGCAAGGGATGCTCTGTTAAAATGACTGTATTGATTTGCTGTTTTATTTCCTGCCCAGGCCCCGGGAAGGAGGCCTGCAAGAAACACGGTTATAATAAGGCCAATTTTGATATAAATATATCCGAAATAAATCTGAAAAGCAAATATTACAAGAATCTCGGTTCCCATTTCCATACATCCAGTTGAAAAAAGCACAAATTCTTCTTTTTTCATATAAAAAAGATATATTATGCTTACTATCGATAAAAGAAGAATAAAGGCTAAAGGAGATGTTGAAAATTTTGAAAACCACTGTGCAAACATAATACGCATCAGCTGCGGATAATTATCTGTATTAACCGGAGCTGTGCGGTCAATAAGTTCTTTTAAATGACTGATTCTGTCTTCGGTAAGATTGCCGTAGTAAAAATTGCTGATGTAATCGGTTTTTATATTCTTTTTATCAAGCAAATAAGGAATATCGGCATCAAGAAAAAACCTGGAAGCTAAAAAATAAACCTTTTCACCCGGAAGCAGGAGGATTTTGTCAAAATGATTTGACAAGGTATTATAAACCGATGATATTTTCTGGCGTTGAGGTTCTGCCAGATAACTGTCATATCCTTGCATTGAAAAGCTTAAAACCCCATTTTGGGACAAATGTTTTCTTGCTATATCAAAAAAACCGTCGGTATAAAATCTGTTGATTTGGTATGTTTCAGGCTCAGGCAGGTTGACAATTATCGCATCATAGATTTTATCAGAATGAGCAAGATACGAGCGGCCATCCTGATTAATCACCTTGAGTCCAGGAATTTTTTTCAGCAGCCCAAAACGAAACAATGCACCGGATACTTCCGGATCAAGTTCGATATAATCTATGCTTTCCGGATGATATTTCTCCACTTCTTTCATAATCGAACCTTCAGCTGAAATTATAAGTATATGTTTTGGTTGCAATATCTGGGAAAGCGGATAATGAATCGATTCTTCGGCATTTGAAATGTTCTGATTGGAAAAAAGAGGAACCCCGTCGCCTATTAAAGTAAACTGTTCTTTGTCCTGATGTACTGCGATTCGTCCGTATTTTGACTCCTTATAATAGACAAGACTTCCTTCACGAGGCAGAAGTGATTTATTTTCAAGAAAAACGGCGTAAACAGGAATTACAAGGGCAATGCATACGCAGGTAATAGCCTTTATGCGCAAAATGCCGGAATTTATTAAAAGAAGAAATGTTGCTACAAGAATAAAAAGGTTTGAAATAAAAACCGATTGAAGCGGTGAAAAAAAATAAACAAGAAAAAAAGAAAAAAAAGCTCCTCCGGCTATATCTCCAAGATTATCCACTATATATATGTTTGTACCGGGATAGTCCGGTTGAAAAGCTCTTAACACAAAAAGACTGTATGGAAGGACAAAACCTACAAGAAGAGCGTAAGGAGCTGTTGTTAAAAAAATAAATGCAAATGTGGGGTAAAATCCTACTGAACTTCCATGAATAAAAAGAACATCACGAAGTTGCCTTATTAAAAGAATCTGTAAAGCAGGGAGCACTGCAACTATCAGGGAAAGAAAAGCAAGAAATTTGGCTGACGGTAAATGTCTTTTTATATAAAATTGTGAGAAGAAAGTTCCGATACCACCCTGAACAAGCCAGGAAAATAATATCAGGGCAATTACGAATTCATTACCCTGGAACTGAGCTAAAAATTCGCGAATAGTCAATAACTGGGTTACGACAGAGGAGATGCCTGTCGCAATTACTACCAGTAATACCCGGCTTTCATTTTTCCTCTTCAAAATATTGAACATTATACGTCAGGACTTCCAGCTTTGAGCTTTTCCATGAATCAGAGGAAAGACCGGCTTTTATGCAAAGATGTGTAAGAAAATCTTCGGGACGCGGCAGCTGTTCCCACACCTGAGGCAAAAAAGTTGCGCTTGCAAAGCCTTTGCGGATAATCACACCATCGACATTCGGCCGTAGTTTTTTGACAAGATCGTTGCCATCTTTGTATTTAAGTGGTTTTGGTTCGGAAAGTATGCTTATTTCAATTTCTACATTTTCAAATTCTTTTGCAGTAAGCGGAGAAAAACGAAAATCATTGAATGCCGCATTTATGGCATTACGTTTAACACCTTCTGTAATTGTATCGGTGTTGTCAAGATTCCCGATACAGCCGCGAAGCTGATCATGAATTTTCAGGGTAACAAAAGTGCCGCTTAGCCTTTTAAAGCTCTTGTCTTCACTGATAGCGGATAAATCCTGTTCGGGTTTGTTTTTTATACCAAGCTTGTCTGCAATAGTTTTTCTTGCAAGTTTGATAAGTATTTGCCCCTGTTTTTCATTCAGTCCTTTTAAAATACTTTCTTTTTCCATAATAGGTTCTCCATAAAAAGCAATTGCTGCATATCCCACTACCCGTGAGCGATCCCCGGCTGTTTCTCCGCTGTTCGCATAATGAAGAAGGACCGGCTCCCATCCGTATTTCCCGGCAAGATCCATGATCGTAAGAATTGGAATTTTACCACAGGCGCTGTTATCGCGCTTTACTAGTTTATCTTTTTCGAGGTTCAATACCATGTTTATCGTTTCTTTATCTTTTTCTACAGCTTGCCGGTATTCAAGATAATGCGAAAGATCGGAGCTTGCCACAAGCAGTGTCTTGTCATTAAGCAATGGGCCAATCGCTTCTGCTATTGTGCAGTAATCACCTGAACCGATAACAATAGGAATAATTTCAAAACTTTTAAGATAAGTTTGCAAAAAAGGAAGAACAACTTCGATGGAATGCTCGTTTTTATCCGAAACAGGAAGATATCCGAACATCTGATTCTTGTTGCGCAATTTTTCAGCATCTTTATGAATCCTCGCATAACCAAGAGGTGTTTCATACGCATCGGCATCTGAAAGAGCGCAATTATTAAAACCAATTCTGTGATCCGGACCCATTATTATTACTTTTGAAAATTGATTTTCTGATAGGACTAAAGATGCATAAGAAGCCGTAAGCCCGGAATAGATATAACCTGCATGAGGCAGAATAAGCGCCTTTAATGTTTTGTGGGAAGGAACAGCAAAAGCGGTTTTTTTGACCTGGCCTGTCAGACTGTTAATTGTTTGTTGTAATTCGTGCTTGTCTGATGGGTAAAAGGAGCCGGCATATACGGGTTTTCGCACATTTTCCACCCCGTATGTTGCAAGCGGCAAAAAAAAAGTTAACAGGCATATTGTATATAAATGAATAAATAGTTTTATTTTCATACTTATAATATTTGTTTTAAAAAAGGCATTTTATATAGGCAGTTTATTTTAAAAATACAACGGCATCTAAATACTGTCAAATAAATTTGACGCACTCATACAGCAATTGTCATGAATCTGTATAAATTATTGAGTCTTATTGTTTGACTTTGCAGTATTTTACAATTATAAGGATCAGACAAATCTGGTGATTTTTCAATTTGGAACTTTATTAAAGGAGATTTAATATTGAGTATCCCTGTTGACAGAAGACAATATCACAGGATTGAGGTTAAATGGCCTGCCACTATTACATTAAACGGCAAAGTTGCTGAGTGCGAAATCAATAATATATGTGCTCAGGGTATATCAATATGCTGTGATGAAGCTCTCTATTTGGGTGAAATATATTCAATAGAGATAATGCCCCCCGATTATGAGGTAATACAAATTTCCGGTAAAGTTATGTGGTCTGATCTTTGTGCAATAGATGATGAGAATAAAACGGTAGGAATCGGAATATGTATTGTCAAAATATTTGATAAAGACCAAAAGTATTTCGAAGATTTTGTTTCCGCAAATATTGTATGAAATTCGCCTTAAAAACAAAACAGGGGCAACCCTGTGGCTGCCCCTTCACCTATCCTAATTTATAGTTCATTACTATACAATAACAAATAGTTATTTACTTCCAACCTAAAGCAAAGTGTAAATATTTTCAAATTATTGCTGGTTACTTTGTATGTGAGGAGATTTCTTCCGTACTTTTAAATCACAGCCGGACAAACTCCTTTCGCCATTTCCACAAATGCGGGCATTAAACAAGCTTTAGTGCTATCCGGCAATCTATATATGGATCAAGTTCGGTATGATGGTTTATAGGGTTCGTATAATAACAGTAATTCAAAATTCGACCTCTAAAGATTTTGTTGACATTTTTTTATGGAATTATAAAATTTAAAATCATATGTTGTTTTAAAGGTTTATAGGAAGAAAGAGCATATTCAAAAATTACTGTTTGGGAGGTGCATAAATGAAAACAAGATACTTTTTGCGAATTGCCCGCTGTTTCATTATCGGTTTTTTAAGCTTCCTTATTATATGCATGTATAATCCAGTGGTTTATGGAACGAACTGTGAAAAATGTGATGAAAGGGGAGACGGAACCATCGAATGCAGTGCAATTCAGGTTGACATGGAAATTGACAACGTCGATAAGCAGGTTGTTGACCAGTTCAGGCTGATTGGACCTGATTATGTGGATGTAAATGAGAATCAGGAGATTCTCAGTCTCTATCTTGATACAATGAATCGAATCGGCCAATCGGTAAAAGAACGGGTTTTCAGTGAAAAGATAGAAACAGGGGGCTTAGAAACAAGAGAGTGGCTCAATACTTCAGTCATACGCATCCGGAAAGCTCAAGCAAAATATCCTGAGAGCCGACACCTCACCGAAGGTTTGGCAAGAATCTACGGTGAGCTTTACGAGGTCACAGATGATATTGTGTATCTCCGAAAATCTGCGGAGGCATATATCACGGCAGAAGAGATAGGCACCAAATATCATGACCAACCAGTGAGTATCCCACATTACTATGTTGAGGTTGCATACAGCCTTTCATTGTTGGGTGAAAGAGGTCTTTTGGATACGTATTTTTCCCGGATGCTTGAACTGTTTTCTCACAATGGTGATATACCGCTCCAATATGCACGGGCGCTGGCTCGTCTCAACGACTATAGGGCTGATCAGTTCTATGTAAAGTCAATGTCAATGCGCAACGAAGGAGATATCAACGCTGTTGTCTATTATGGAGAGTACTTGTTGGACAGGAAGAAAGACCGGCAAGCACTGTCCGTTCTTTACCAGCTGAAACCATCCGAGGATAGGGCTTTTTATCCTCATTTTTTGAAAGGAGTTGCTCTTGAAAGGCTGGGCCGACTGGATGAGGCTCAAAACGAATACAAAAGATACCTTGGTTTTAGGGAAAATGGCGCAGATATAACTATGGATAGCAAGATGTTCCAAGTACCTAACCGTTACAAGATCCAAGGCAGTACCCTTCAGGGAGACATACCGTTCAGCCTTGATGTCTCAGATATTGAAGGATCTGGAGCTCAGCAGGCCACGGACGTAAGAGCTACACCAAATTGTGGGTCTACCGATTGGGCATGTAAGGCACGCTATTATATGGTATGGACCATTAATGGAGAAGCCGAAAAAGCCGGGGCATATGGGCCAGGCACCATCGGCATGATGCGGGCCGTTGGATGGAACATCAGGACAAGGGTCATAAGAAAAAGCGGATACCGGGTCTGTTATGGTGCAACCCAATATTGCTTCAACTATGCAAGCAATTATACATTTACTGTCGGTGATGTTAACAGCCTTCACAAAAGGTATTATTACGTTATGGACAGTGGCGGTTATGCCGGTCTACCTATTGGCCAATACACACCAACTTCTGAAGCGGTTTACTACGATGTTTTCAATGGAAGAGTACCTGATCCCATTGCTGGGGCGTGTGTTTACGGATTCATGAGCGGGGATACATGCAATGGTACGTGCAGTGGGCAGGGACTCTGGGATTCATTCTCAACATCGTCAAGTGGTCCTGAATTTCGAGCCGGCAGACTTACATGGGTCAATGAGCCTGTTTGGCCTTTTACGTCATGCTGGGAATTCACTCCGATGTCAAGCCCCTCTGGCGTTACATGTGGCATCGACTGCTGGAAAGAAAAGGGAGTCATTTGTCCAGTCATAAAACAAATAACATCAGGTTCTCAATGCTACAGCTCGACAAGAGGATATTATTGGTACAAAGGGCCTGTATACGGGAATATTTTCTGGAGCTTTAAAACTCAATAATCAGAGTCTAAATCGAAAGATACCTCTATTAAATAGAACCTATCTACCGTATGGCTGTTGTGAGGCTTAATTTGAATTTAGCGCTGTGATAAAGGAGGTCGGTTATTGGATACCTCGGTTACAGAAGGCAATATCAAAGGATTGAGGTTAAACGGCCTGCCACTATAACAATAAATAACAATAGGGGCAACCACATGTGTTGCCCCCTGAGACATTATTCTTCTTTGCCGCTTTTCTTGTCTTTTTCTTCGTCTGAAGTACTTCCTGCCATATGTTTGTATATGTTATATCGTTCGCTGTATTCCTTTTCGATCTTTTGGCGAAGTCTTTTCGACTCTTCCGGAAATTGCTTTTCAAGCGATGCATACCTGTTTTCACCGGACAAGAATTGCTGCAGAGTACCATCCGGAGCTTTTGATTCAAAAATAAAAGGATTTTTGCCTTCTTCCGCAAGAAGAGGATTATATCTGTAAAGCGGCCAGTAACCTGCTGCAACAGCAAGGTTTTCTTCTTCCTGCGTTTTACCCATGCCTTTTTTAATTCCCTGATTTATGCACGGAGCATAACATATTATAACAGAGGGCCCCGGATATTTGTCCGCTTCGATGAAAGCCTTAAGTGTCTGCTGCTTGCTTGCACCCATAGAAACTGAAGCTACATAAACATAGCCGTATGTCATTGCAATCCTGCCCAGATCTTTTTTCCCTATTTTTTTGCCTGATGCGGCAAATTTGGCGACTGAACCGATAGGTGTCGCTTTTGAGGACTGACCGCCAGTGTTTGAATAAACTTCTGTATCCAGGACAAGGATATTGATATCTTCACCGGAAGCAATAACATGGTCAAGTCCGCCAAAACCGATATCGTATGCCCAACCGTCTCCTCCGAAAGCCCAGATCGATTTTTTTACAAAAAGATCAGACATCGAAAATATTTCATTTAAAAGAGCCGTTCTTTTTGTATCGGCAAGCAGTTTTTTAAGCTGATCGCCATGCGTTCTTGTGGCTACCGGATCATTCATACCTTCAAGCCATCCAGTCATGGCGGCTTTAAGTTCTTCCGGGAGTTTATCGTCTAAAAGAGCTTCTTTTATCAAATCTGCAAGCTTTTCGCGGCGCTGAATTACTCCCATAGATATTCCGTATCCGAATTCCGCTGCATCCTCAAAAAGAGAATTTCCCCAGGCAGGACCATGTCCGTTTTTATCCACACAATAGGGAACCGAAGGAGCTGAGGCGCCCCATATGGAAGAGCAGCCGGTGGCATTTGCTATGATCATTCTTTCCCCAAAAAGCTGAGTCAGTACTTTAACATAGGGAGTTTCACCGCATCCGGCGCAAGCGCCTGAAAATTCCATAAGGGGTTTTTGGAACTGACTTCCTTTTACAGATTCTCTTGAAACGATGTCGTCTTTAAAGGATACTGCCAACGAAAATTTATGGTTGGGAACCTGAGTAGGTACTTGTGTTTCAATGTGTTTCATTTCAAGAGCTTTTTTCTTGGACGGGCATATATCAGCGCAGTTACCGCAGCCCTGACAATCCAAGGTATTTACCTGAATCCTGAATTGGTAGTTTTTAAGCTCCTTTCCCACAGCCGGTTTTGTTTCAAAAGATGCAGGTGCATTTTTTAGTTCCTCTTCTGTTACAAGGACAGGAATAATGGCTGCATGCGGGCAAACAAACGAACACTGGTTACACTGGATACAGTTTTCGGCTATCCATTCCGGAACATTGATGGCGACACCGCGCTTTTCATATTGCGATGTTGCAACGGGAAAAATTCCGTCAGGCTCAAAAACGCTTACCGGCAGTTTATCGCCCTGCTGGGCAAGCATAGGACGCATTACTTTTTCAAGAAATTCACGTTTATCTGTTTCTGCTCCTGCTTCCAAACCGGCGGTTTTCCACGATTCCGGGTAGTTGATTTCAACAAGATTTGCCAGAGTCTGATCAACCGCATCGATGTTCATGTTTACGACCTTTTCACCTTTTTTCCCATAAACTTTATTGATTTCGTCTTTTAACAGGGAAATGGCTTTTTCAAAGGGTATTACATTCGCCAGTTTGAAAAATGCCGTTTGCATGATCATGTTTATCATTACACCAAGCCCGACTGCGCCGGCGATTTTAACGGCATCAACATTGTAAAATTTTAATTTCTTTGAAGCGATTGTCCTTTTCATTTCAGCAGGAATATGTTCTTCCATTTCCTGTAAAGACCAGGGTGAATTTAAAAGAAAGGTACCTCCTTGTTTAATACCTTCAAGAATATCATACAGCGAAACGTAATTGGCTTTGTGACATGCAATGAAATCAGCAGAACTGACAAGGTTAGTGGATTGTATGGGCTTTTTCCCGAACCGAAGATGCGATACTGTTATGCCTCCTGATTTTTTTGAATCATAGGCAAAATAGCCCTGAGCGAATAAGTCGGTATTATCTCCTATAATTTTAATGGCGGATTTATTTGCTCCAACCGTTCCGTCGGAACCAAGACCCCAGAATTTGCACTGCACGGTTCCTTCAGGCGTGGTTTCCACGTCATTTTCCACTTCAAGTGAAGTATGAGTTACATCATCTGTTATGCCTACCGTAAAATGATTTTTCGGCCCGGCTGACTTCATGTTGTCAAATACGGCTTTGGCCATTGCAGGAGTGAATTCTTTTGAACCTAGTCCGTAACGCCCGCCTACTATAACCGGCATCTCATGTCTTTCAAAAAAAGCCGTACAGACATCAACATAAAGAGGATCGCCGATAGCTCCGGGCTCTTTTGTCCTGTCGAGCACGGTTATACGGTCTGCAGAGGCAGGCAGAGCTGCAAGAAAGGCGTCTATTACAAACGGTCTGTAAAGACGAACCTTGACAAGCCCGACTCTTTCTCCATTCTCATTAAGCCTGTTAACAACTTCTTCTATGGTTTCGCAGGAAGACCCCATTGCAACAATAACTCTATCTGCTTCCGGATCTCCGGAATAATCAAAAAGCTTATAATTGCGCCCTGTAAGCTCTCCGACTTTTTTCATATAATATTTTACCGTTTCGGGTATCTCAAGATAATATGAATTGGCGGCTTCCCTGCCCTGAAAATATATGTCAGGATTCTGTGCCGTACCACGGACAGTCGGATGTTCAGGGTTCATTGCTCTTTTGCGGAAAGCGGATACGGCATCATAATCGACAAGAGATGCCATGGATTCATAATCGATCAATTCGATTTTCTGGATTTCATGCGAAGTCCTGAATCCGTCAAAAAAATGAAGGAATGGAACCCTTCCTTTGATCGAGGATAAATGTGAAACAAGCGCAAGATCCATTACTTCCTGAACGGAACCGGAGCATAAAAGAGCAAAACCTGTCTGGCGGACAGACATTACATCGGCATGATCACCGAAAATTGAAAGCGCATGTGCGGCAATCGCCCTGGCGCTTACATGAAATACTGCCGGAAGGAGCTCTCCTGAAATTTTATACATATTCGGAATCATGAGAAGCAAACCCTGTGATGCGGTAAAGGTAGTAGTAAAAGCGCCAGCCGCAAGTGCGCCATGAACTGCGCCAGCCGCTCCAGCTTCGGATTGCATCTGTTTGACATTCAGCAACTGTCCGAAAATATTTTTGCGCCCCGCCGCCGCCCATTCATCCGCTATTTCACCCATTGGAGTTGAAGGGGTAATCGGATATATTGCGGCGACATCGCTCATAGCATAAGCCACATGAGCTGCTGCCGTATTTCCATCAATGGTTTTCATTTTTTTCGCCATAACATCCACTCCTTATATAAAATTGTCGTAATTCACACCATAACATCCTGTATTTCATAATATTTATGAAATATTTACAAATCTGCCGGATTATTGTTTCCAATTATTTATGATCCTGTTTACGGTCTTATTTATGATTCATTGCCGTGAAATAAACTATTATTTCTATATAATTATGTCATAAGGACTTATTTGTAAAGAAAAGATTTATACTCTGCATGTTGTGGAAATAAACTTTAGATTGCAGATATATGTATTTGCATTTTACTTCATAATACTGTTTATTTCACGACTATAAATATGAAAATTAATTCCGGCCTGAAGGCCGTGACATATCTTTTCAAGGAGGAATTATAATATGTCCAATAAGGAACTATCCCGTGACAAAAGCACTGATCCGGCAGTTTTGCAGATGCTTGCAAAAGCTGAAAAAAATAATATTACAACCGTCTGGGACAGATACGAGGCCATGAAGCCTCAGTGCGGTTTCGGAGACACAGGCCTTTGCTGCAGACATTGCCTTCAGGGGCCATGCCGGATTGATCCTTTTGGTGAAGGCCCGAAAACGGGAATTTGCGGAGCCTCAGCTGATGTGATGGTTGCAAGAGGATTGGACAGAGCAATCGCAGCAGGCACTGCTGCTCATTCCGGTCATGCAAGACATCTGGCTCATACTTTGTTAAAGACAGCAAACGGACAGGCAAAAGACTATTCTATCAAGGAAGCGGAAAAACTTAAAAGTGTAGCTGCGCGCCTTGGTATTGCCGTAAATGACCGCTCAGACAATGATATAGCCAAAGATGTTGCAAAAGCAGCTCTTGCTGATTTTCATGAAAAGGATACTCCGGTACTGTGGGCTGCAACCGTAGTAACTCCGGCCCGCGCAAAATTGCTTGGCGATCTCGGGTTGCTGCCTAAAGGTATCGACCATGAAATTTCTGAAATCATGCACCGGACTTTGTATGGAGTGGATGCCGATCCGGTAAGTCTTCTTCTTGCCGGACTGCGCTGCGCTGTTGCCGATCTGGCCGGCTGTTATATGGGAACTGATCTGGCGGATATTCTTTTTGGCATACCTCAGCCTAAAGCAAGCGCTGCCAACATGGGTGTATTAAAAGCTGATGCCGTTAATATTGCAATGCATGGACATAATCCCGTACTTTCAGATGTTATAGTATCATTGGCCGAAAAGGCAAATGATAAAGCTGTTGAGGCCGGAGCATCAGGTATCAATATTGTAGGCATTTGTTGTACCGGAAGTGAAATCATGATGCGCCACGGCATCCCGTCCTGCACCCATTCAGTAAGCCAGGAGATGGCCATTGTTACCGGCGCGCTTGATGCAATGGTTGTGGATTACCAGTGTATTATGCCGTCTGTGGTGTCTGTTGCCGAATGTTTTGGAACTCCTGTAATTACAACTATGGATCTTTGCAAAATCACAAACGCCATGCACATTGAATTTAATGAGGAGATGGCTGCCGAAAAGGCTGATGAAATATTTGATATCGCCATAAAAAGCTTTAAGCGCCGCAAGAACAGGACTGTGGATATTCCGGACATTAAATCCAATGTGGTAGCGGGATTTTCCGTAGAAGCAATCGTGGGGGCACTTTCAAAGCTGAATGAAAAAGATCCTCTCAAACCGCTTGTCGATAATATCAAATCAGGTAATATCCGCGGAGTTTGTCTTTTTGCCGGATGTAATAATGTCAAAGTGGCTCAGGACAAAAATTTTATTACTATTGCCCGCATACTTCTCAAAAACAATGTGCTTGCTATCGCTACAGGATGTGGAGCCGGAGCTTTAATGCGCCATGGATTTATGGATCCTTCAAACGTTAATGATCTTTGCGGTGAAGGTCTTAAAGCAGTACTGACTGCTATCGGCGAGGCAAACGGTATCGGCGGCCCGCTTCCTCCGGTGCTGCATGTCGGCTCATGTGTGGATAATTCAAGAGCAATCGCTCTTGCAGTAGCTGTTGCAAATTACTTGGGTGTTGATACGGACCGGCTGCCGGTGGTGGCGTCGGCGGCAGAAGCCGTATCCGAAAAAGCTATATCTATCGGTGCATATGCTGTTGCCGCAGGACTTCCGACTCATGTCGGAGTTATGCTTCCTGTAACCGGAAGCGCGCTTGTAACCCAGATACTTACGGATAAGATCAAAGATATAACAGGCGGTTATTTTATAGTAGATCTTGACCCTGAATCAGCTGCGCAAAAACTTCTGGCTGCAATAGACGAACGTCGTGCCGGTCTGGGATTATAATAATTTACTGACGGGAGTTTAACATGACTACACCAAAAGAAATATTTGTAAAAATAGATAAATGTATGGGATGCCATAGTTGCGAACTTGCCTGTGCACTTGAACATTCCAAAAGCAAATTATTATACAATGCGATATCGGAACATCCTGAACCTAAAAAACGCATATATGTTGAGTGGATGTCACAAGACAGCCGGATGCCTGTATTGTGCCGCCACTGTGAAGATGCGCCCTGCATGCATGCCTGCATAAGTGGCGCTATAAGCCGGACGGAAGAGGGAGTGGTTCTGACCGATAAAGACAAATGCATAGGATGCTGGACTTGTGTTATGGTTTGTCCATATGGCGTGATCGGACGTCATATGGAAGAACGCAAAGCATACCGCTGCGACCGTTGCCCGGACAGAGATGTTCCTGCCTGTGTGTCAGCATGTCCGACACACGCACTGATTTATGAAACAGTAGAAAATTTTTCATCAAATACCCGAAAAGCTGCGTCGAAAGAACTTGCAGCAGGTCATGGAGGATGACGTGACTGTAGAACAAACCCGTTATGTGATTATCGGTGCAAGCGCTGCCTGCATGTCTGCTGCCACAGCTATCCGCGAGTCTGATAGCTGTGGAGATATCACGGTTTTATCAATGGAGCAGGAAATGCCGTATTTTCGGCCTATGATCCCCTTTCTGATAAGCGGCAAAAAGTCGGAACCGGAAATGTCGCTTATAGGAAACGGTCCATTTAAAGAACCAAAAATCCAAATCCGCACCGGCACAAGAGTAACATCTGTTGATACGGATAATAAAACGGTAACGGTCGGCAATTCAGACAGCATTTCATATGACAGACTGCTTATAGCAAGCGGAAGTAATCCTTTCATTCCTGCCGAAATAAAAAAAATGAGTGCGGAAGGCGTTTATTCCTTAAGAACTCTTGGCGATGCAAAAAAAATAGCTGCCCGCTCATCAAAAACCCGCAGAGCAATTATGCTGGGCGGAGGACTGCTGAATCTGAAAACCGCCTTTGCCTTGCTTGAACGCGGGCTTAAGGTAAGTCTTGTTGTTTATTCCGGCCAGGTGCTTTCGCAATTAATGGAGCCTGATGATGCAAAACTTATACATAAAGCTTTAGACAGAGCCGGGCTTGAGATTATAACCGGCTGTGATATTAAAAAGATCCTGACGGATAAAGATGGAGTAAAAGGAGTGGTACTTTCAAACGAAAAGAAAGTAGAAGGTGAAATGCTTTTAATCGGCAAAGGTGTTTCGCCTAATGTGGGTTTTCTCGATAAAAGTAATGTTAGTATTGATCGTGGAATTGTAACGGATGAATATACTGCTGCTAATATCAAAGATGTTTATGCGGCAGGGGATGTGGCCTTAACTATTGATTCGCTTACCGGCAAAAAAAATATAAGCGGACTCTGGACAAATGCCGTTGAAATGGGGCGTTGTGCCGGATTTAACATGGCTGGAAAACAAACCCGGTACTGTGGCGTTGCCGGCATTCTGAACGCAACCCAGGTGGCGGATATTTCTTTTGTTTCAATGGGAATAGTTCACACAAAAGGTGCAGGCTATGAGACCCATATTGCCGAAACCCAAAAAGCATTCCGAAAACTTGTATTTTCCTCAGACGGCAAGCGGCTTGTGGGAGCTGTTTTTATAGGAGACATTGAACGTGCGGGTCTTTACCGTTATTTGATACTGGAAAAGAGAAATATTGAAAAAATTAAGAAGCAAATAATTAATCATCAGCTGCATTATGGCCATTTTCTGCAGTAAAAGAAAAAACTTTGCATAACATCCGATTCAAAACCCCGCTAAATTGAGCCCGGACAACATACTTATCTTACAGGCACTATCTTTAGCTGAAGGAACAATTATTAAGGCAGTCGATAATTTCCTGATAATTCTGGAAACGTTCTTCACACCTTTTGGCCATCATTTTTTCTATGGTATCACACAAAATATCCGGGAGTTCAGGAGCTTTTTTCTTTAACGAAGGGACCGGTTCGTTAAGTTGTTTGATAAGAATATTGCTGCACGAATCATCATAAAAAGGCGGAGTTCCTGCAAGCAGATGATAAAAAGTTGCTCCTAATGAATAAATGTCACTGCGATTATCTACCCCCTGATTACGAATGGCTTCGGGACTGAGATATAAAGGGGAACCAACAATTTTGTTTTCCTCCTGCACGTCACTCTTTTTATCAAGTTTTGCTACGCCAAAATCTACCAGCTTTAACTCATCAGAGTTTGTCACCATAATATTTGCAGGTTTGATATCTCTATGGATAATATCGTTTTTCCAGACAAACTCCAAAGCGCTGCACAAGGTTTTTAAATAATTTATAATCTGCGGCACTTTAAAATGGGTATTGCTTTTGAGCAAATCGGCTAATGTCTGCCCATGGATAAATTCCATTGCATAATACATAATCCCGTTAGCATTGCCGATATAATAAATCTGTGCAATATTGGGGTGGTTCAACTTGGAAACGAATCTGGCCTCTTTTAAAAACATCTTTACAAATTCTTCCTGAGATGAAAGCTCCCATGATATGACTTTTAAGGCAACATCTCTTTCAAGAGCTGTATCCCATCCTTTGAATACTCCACCCATACCTCCGGCGCTTATAAATGAAACCACTTCGTAATTATCCATTTTTCTTCCAATTAAGCTTAAGTAGAAGCGTTTATTCTTGGATTCCGGTTTCCTGGGAGCGCTTTTTTGAATCAAAGCAACAGCATCATTCTTTTTTATATTTAAGTCTTCAGCTGATTCTGCTTTAATTACCTTGTATTGAGGTTTTTGTTGAATTTTATCTTTCTTTTCCTTGTCAGATAATTCGGGTCCAGCTATAACAGCAAAATGAGTGTATAACTTGAGCCACCCTTCATCTTCCGCAAAATCAAGCTCTATTATGGCTAGCAATTCTTTTTGGTCAAGCTCAACCTTTTTTATTTTACCATTAACGATATTTTTAATGCCGTGACGCTCAAACTTTACAATCATTATGTCTTTCGGCTTAGCCAATATCGATGTTTTAAGGCTGGCGCTCATTACATCGCAACCAGTAATTTGAGCATCAATCCAAAAAACACCGTCCCGGGAAACTTCCGCTGCTATGGGAAAGAAATCACGCCTTATAGGTAGTATTGCCTGCCTTCTGGTTTTGTCCATCATGTGTTCTGAAAAACTTTGCCAAGGGACACCGTTATTTTTACGGAAAACAACGCCGAATCCAATCTGTTTGCTTTCATCTCCAAGCAGAACATGAACTACCGAACCTGCTACTGTTGTTCCGGTTTCATCTTTAGGCTCTCTTATAAAGATATCTTCGCCATATCTTCTTCGAAGAGATGTTTCAATCATTGCGCTGGACTTGCTGCGATTTAATATAAAGCCGTTAATCCAGGTTTTACAGTCACGAGATATTTCTACCGGAATCGGAACATCGAAACGCTCCCTCTTTTCCGTTCGTCTCTCATTATTCTGTACTTGTCCTGATTCGGTTAAACCTGATCTGGTTATATTGGCTTGCGAGTCTTTACTGTCTTTGTTAATTGAGGAAGAATCGGCAGGTTGCGCCTTCAGAGGTGGTTTCAAAAAGTCTTTTATACATGAAACCACAACCGGCCCTTCTGTAGGAAAGAAGATGAAATTTTCGGCACCTATCTCAATTGCACGCTTAGGACTAAGTTCCTTTTGGCTTTCTGTCGAAAGAAGAAAAATAAACGGAATCGATTCTCTTTTCGGGTCTTTTTTTAAATAGGATAGAAACTGCTCTCCTGAAATATCTTCCAGTTCAATACCACACAAAATTAAACCAACCGGGCTCAAGTCTATGGCCGTTAAAGCGTCTCTCATAGATGAAGCTTTGTGAACACAATATCCTTCATTTTCCAGAACGCCGGCCACAAAATCGACAAGTTCCTTGGATATGCTGATAAGCAAAATGTCAGTTTTTGTGTTTTCCATATGCTAATGGTGCTTTCAGACCATTTGGAGAAAGATCAGGTTTCCGGAAGACTTTGCGCCAACCGGTATTTAACTATTTTTGTGTCAGTGAAACATGCAATACAAATGCCTGGTCTCCAACATCAAACGTCAGTACCGCAATAGTAGCATTTTCCGGATGTCCCACTTCATGGCCCCACCCAACAATTATAGTAGGTATTGAAAGCTGAAAATCATACGATGCTTCTAATAGCGATTTCTTGGCGGAACCACTTATCATGTTAATTATTTCACCAACACCGTCATGTATCATTTCTGCGTTGATTTCGTTTTGTTTAACATCCATGATATTTGCAATTACGCGTTGTGCAAGGTTCCAGAGAAAGGTAATGATAACGGTTCCCTCAGTTGTACCGGAAAGGCCGATTACACCTGAAACATCACCAAGAACTCTTAAACTGTTTTTAAAATACACCCCCCTGAATTCCGCCTCCATAGACGCCATCTTGCTTAATACTTGTTTTGTGCTTTCAATAAATGGGCTGAGGTATATCAATTCCCGGTCAAGAGGCTGCCTGCCTGGATTTAGATAACCCTGAAGTATTTGATTAAAAATTGGTTCCGGTTCATCCAGAGCCATAAACTCGGAAACTCCGAAATTGAAGTAGGGCTGGTCAGAAAAATATTCAGATTTATCTTTGACCAAAAGAATCGGGATATTTCTAAATTTTGTCCTGAAGTGCAAATTTTTGATTTTACGTAAAATGTTTTGGTCATCCCCATTGTTCGAATACAATATGACAAGATTGAAATCGGTTATCTCTCTTTGCTCACTGAACGGCTCAACAATAACCTCCGCACTGTCCTTTAAAACATTGGTTAGTTTCTGGGAAGCATCGGGGCTGCAATCATTTAACAATACCTTTGCCATATTATTACCCCCTATTATGTGTACATTTTTAGAAATGATTACGATCCGGTTATAACTCGCTGAATATTATCAAGCAACTCATCTGATGTAAATGGTTTCTTGACATAGCCGGCTGCCCCGGCGTCACGGGCCATTTTAACTTTATTGTCATCTGATTCCGAGGTTAACATTATTATTGGGATTGAAGAGAATCTTGAATCTTCCTTAATCTTAACCAGTGCATTATAACCATCCATAATAGGCATGTTCCAGTCCATAAGAATCAAATCTACCTTGCTCCCCATTTTTTCCAAAATCTCAATGGCCTCTCCTCCGTGAATTGCTTGAAAAGAGCTATAGCCAAGTGGTTTGATGGCCTTTTCAACTATAGAACGAACAACCTTTGAGTCATCAGCTATGATTACATTCATGGTAACTTCTCCTTGATAAAAGGCTTTTCACCAGCAGTATATTATATACCAAAAACAGTTCTAAAACGGTATAAATTATTGTGTATTAATATACTATATCGTCAAAACGGACAAGATTTATGAGTAAATTTTTAATCTATTTTTGAAGGTCTTTTAAAGAAATTAAGAAATATGAATTTCATCTTTATAACAATATGTAATCAATGACAATATATTTATTAAAAAAATTCAATAATGTGCTTTTGCAGATTCATCCTTTTTTGATTTTATTAAGTGAAATACCTGGGAGAAATTAAAATCATGAGCCACTTTCAAAACGTTTCAGTTTGGTCAAGGTCAAGGCGGGTGAAAATTTTAACCGCAGGAATACATGGGGTATTTCGAGGATTAAAATTTTCGCCCAACGCAGAGATCGGCCAAAATGGGACGTTTTGAAAGTGGCTCTCATGCTTTGTTTTTTAAGAGTTCTTTTACCAGCAAAAGTGCTTCGCTACGGCTATTTATATTATCAGAAAGTCTTGATTCTTCAACAAGGTATAAAATCTTTTTAAATAATGGCGATGGTGAAAGGCCAAACTCTGCAATCAAATCAAAGCCTGTAAGAAGCGGTGGCTCTTTTTTTTTGACTTTATAAATCAGGTTATGCTTTTTTATTAAAAAAGATATAAAATTTATAAAATCACTGTTTCCGATATTATCGATTTTTCTCTTGCCTTCCATATCTGCAATTGCATGAAACAGCAAATCGGGAACATTATCTGAACACTTAATAAAAAACCGGGCGATACTTTTATCAGTCAAAGGCTTTTTCTTAAAAGATTCATAAAGATGAAGCGCTTTCATATGGTTTCTTATAATAAAATCTATATAATTTGTTTCATGATTAGAAAATTTAAGTCTTGTTGCTATCCGGCGTGAAATATCGGCGCTTAATTTTTCATGTCCGAAGAAGTGAACATTACCATTATCAACTGTAACCGAAGATGGTTTGCCTGTATCATGCAGGAGTATCGAGCATTTTAACAGTGCAGATCTTGTACTATCCATTCCCTGTTTTGCAAAACCCGATATTTCAGAATTGGCATGACAACCGTTTAGCAGCATTTCAAGCTGGTTATAAGCTATCATGGTATGATTAAGTACATCATGCACATGATACCTGTTTTGTAGGCATCCGGATAGTGCCGATAACTCAGGAAAAATTTCAAAAAGAAGCCCAGCTTCAGACATTTTATTGATATACTTATATGATTTAGAAGTTGAAAAAATTTTGAAAAGTTCGGCTTTTACTCTTTCAACAGCTGATTTTGCAATAAGCTTGACATCATTTGAAATAGACTTTTCGGTTTCATGTTCTATCTCAAAATCAAGCATTGCCCCTATTCTGTAAGCTCTTATCAGGCGGACAGGGTCATTTTTGAATACTTCTTTTGAAACCATCCTGATTCTTTTTGATAATATATCTTTTATGCCGCCGAATGGATCTATAAATGTTTTGGAGTAAAGATCGTAGCAAATTGCATTTAGAGTAAAATCTCTTTTTGAAAGGTCGTCTTCAATGGTTTTGCCCGAAATTACAGAAATATCAAAGATATTTTCCCCCGAAACAACCCGGAATACCATCTGATTTTGTTTCCCTATTTTTACGACATGCCCTCTTATGCGCGATGCAAGGTCGGAGGCATATTTTTCAGGAAAACGAAGTACTACTATATCATAATCGGAAGGAGCCCGCTCTATAAGCAGATCCCTTATAGATCCGCCGACAAGATAAGAGCCTTTTGTTTCGGGAATCACCGGATTTATTTTAATCATATGCTTTTTTTGCGCAAACAACCCTGTCAAACCCGCTGTAATCTTTCCTGAAATAAGCTAGCTCGTATTTTCCTGTTTCTTTGATGATTTCATCAACGGCTTTTTTCTGATCGTAGCCTATTTCAAGCAACAGCTCTCCGGAGTTGTTAAGGAATTTATGCGCATATTTTACTATGTGTTTTATGCAGCCAAGACCATCTTCTCCGCCATCAAGCGCAGTTATTGGTTCGAATCTGTTTATTTCAGGCTGCAAGGTTTTTATATCACATCTTCTTATATAAGGGGGATTGGATATAATAATGTCGAATAAATTATTCTTTTCTTTTATAGGCAAAAACCAGCTGCCACAAACAAAATTGATTTTTTTATCAAGACCCAGGTGTTTTGCATTTTTCAAAGCAACAGCAAGCGCTTTTGATGAAATATCTGATGCAAAATAATGGTTATCCGAAGCATGTGTTGCAAGCGCAAATACAATAGCTCCTGAGCCAGTGCCTAAGTCCAGAATTTTTTTTGAAGCGGAATCTTTATCTCTGGCAAAAGCTAAAAAAGCCTCTTCAACAAGGCATTCGGTTTCAGGCCTTGGTATAAGAACGTCTTTTGATACTGTAAGCTCAATACTCCAGAACTCCTTGTTCCCGACAATATATGCAACAGGCTCATTGTTTATCCTTCTTTTTATCAAAGATTTAAAATGATTGCGCTCTTTGATATTAAGGGGCTGGTCATGCCTTAAGTAAAGATCAATTCTTTTTAATCCGAGGGCGTGTGCGAGTATAATTTCAGCTGTTGATCTGGGACTGTCTATTTCGTTAGTTTTAAAATAAGATGTTGTCCATTGAAGGATTTTGATTATGGTCCATTCAGGGTCAATTGGATTTTGCCGATTCTGCATGCTGTAAGGCCTGAGACTGATAGTGGGATGTCAATTCGCTGATTATTTCGTCGATATTACCTTCAAGAATATATTCAAGCTTGTATAGCGTAAGCCCTATCCGGTGGTCGGTAACTCTGGACTGAGGAAAATTATAAGTTCTGATCCTTTCGCTTCTGTCACCACTTCCTATCTGGTGTTTTCGTTCTGCGGATCTTTTTTCATTCTGTTCCATTGTCATTTTATCAAGAAGGCGGGCCCGTAATACTTTCATGGCTTTGCTTTTATTTTTGAATTGAGATTTTTCATCCTGGCAGGTAACAACAAGTCCTGTGGAAAGATGCGTAATTCGCACAGCTGAATCGGTGGTGTTTACGCTTTGTCCGCCGGGTCCGGTTGAACGGTAAACATCAACTTTAATATCGCCTGGATCTATATCGATTTCCACTTCTTCGGCTTCAGGTAAAACAGCAACGGTTACTGCCGAGGTATGTATTCTTCCTTGTGCCTCCGTTACCGGAACACGTTGCACACGATGGGTTCCACTTTCATATTTCAAGCAACTGTAAGCACCTTTGCCCTGAATTAAGGCAACGATTTCTTTTAGACCGCCGACTCCTGTGGGATTATGGGTTAAAACTTCGACTTTCCAATTTCTATTTTCTGCAAATCTGCTGTACATCCTGAAAAGATCGGTTACAAATAACGCTGCTTCTTCCCCGCCTGTTCCGGCTCTTATTTCGAGAATAACATTTTTTTCGTCTTTTTCATCTTTGGGAATCAGAAGCAACTTTAATTCTTTTTCAAGATCTTTCTTTTTAATATCTAAAGATTCTATTTCATCACGGGCAAGCTCTTTTATTTCAGGATCTTCATTTTTTAAAAGACTTATGCTTTCTTCGATCTGCTCATTATTTTTTTTGTACGATCGATAAATAGATACAATTTTAGATAAAACAGAGTGCTCGCGAACATGCTTCTGGTATGCTTCCCTGTCTTTAATTATATCGGGATCGCTTAAGAGCATTTCAAGCTCCAGAAAACGCTCTTCTGCGCCTTTAAGTTTTTGAAACATAATTCCTTCAAGCTATATAATAAGCATAAAAACGCCTCCTGAATATATCTTGAGGCGTTTTTTCATGATTTTGCGAACAAAGGTCTGTTGTTTTCCCGCAAAAATAAGCTCTAAATTGTTTATATCTGATTAGTCTACTTCTGATATTTTTCGTATTTCTTGCGAAAACGTTCAATACGTCCGGCAGTATCTACAAGCTTTTGTTTTCCTGTAAAAAAGGGGTGACATTTTGAGCAGATATCAATTTTGATATCTGATTTTGTCGAACCTACCTCAATAGAATTGCCGCAGGCACAACTTATTGTTGCGGTTGCATATTTCGGATGAATATCTTTTTTCATTGTTTTATACTCCCTATAATTTATATATTATGCATTCATGGAATTAAGAAATTGTTCATTATTCTTTGTTCCGCGCATTTTTTCAAGAAGAAATTCGAGACTGTCTGTTGGATTTAATGAAGAAAGAAATTTCCTCAAAATCCATACTCTGTTTAAAGTTTCTTCGGACAGAAGAAGTTCTTCTTTTCTTGTACCCGATTTTTTTATGTCAATAGCAGGAAATACACGTTTATCGGCAAGCTTTCTGTCGAGCTGTATCTCCATATTGCCGGTTCCCTTGAATTCCTCAAAAATAACTTCGTCCATACGGCTTCCGGTATCAACAAGAGCGGTTGCAATAATGGTAAGGCTTCCCCCTTCCTCAATATTTCTAGCTGCGCCAAAAAAACGTTTAGGGCGCTGAAGAGCATTTGAATCAACACCGCCGGACAGGATCTTTCCGCTGGGAGGCATAACGGAATTATAAGCCCTGGCAAGTCTTGTAATGCTATCTAAAAGAATAATAACATCTTTTTTATGCTCAACCAGTCTTTTAGCTTTTTCAATTACCATTTCAGCAACCTGTACGTGCCTTTCGGCTGGTTCATCAAAAGTTGAACTTATGACTTCCGCCTTAACATTACGCTCCATATCGGTAACCTCTTCCGGTCGCTCGTCGATAAGAAGCACAAATGGCACAACTTCTTTATGGCTTTCTATAACACTGTTTGCAATATTTTGTAACAACATTGTCTTACCGGCCCTGGGGGGTGAAACAATCAGACCTCTCTGGCCAAATCCTATTGGAATCATTAAATCCATTATCCGCATGGAATAATTTTCAGGACTATTTTCTATGTTTATTTTCCTGTTTGGATAAAGAGGCGTCAGATTATCAAAAAGTATTTTATCTCTTGAAATTTCAGGATCTTCGTGGTTTACAGCTTCTACTTTCAGCAAGGCGAAATAACGCTCAGATTCTTTGGGCTGCCTGATCTGGCCTGATACAATATCACCGGTTCTTAAGTTAAAGCGCCTTATCTGTGATGGGGAAACATAGATATCATCGGGACCAGGCAAATAGTTATAGCTTGGAGCTCTTAAAAAGCCAAAACCGTCAGGAAGAATCTCAAGTGTGCCTTCCCCATAGATCAAACCATTTTTTTCTATTTGGCTCTGGATCAAAGCAAAAATGAGCTCTTGTTTTCGCATGCCGGCTGCACCTTCAATATTCAGGCTTTTAGCAAGCTGAGTCAGCTCCTTAATCTTTTTATTCTTCAGTTCAATTATATTCATTAATCTTTTAACCTCATTAATTTCAGAAAAATCTTTCCTGAAATTATTATACAAAAAATATTTAGTTGCTTATAATAATTGGTTAATAGTTTACACAAACAAGCGGGCCTCTATCGGTAAGATTTATTCCAGCGGTTGAAATTATCACCTTCCTTGAATTTGAGCAAAAATGAACATTCTTCAAAGATCTCATGTTACTTGTATATGAAGTTTTTCACTTCTCTCCTTCTGATAAAGACTTTTTAAAAAGTCTATCAACTTATTATTTAGCCATATTCTTATATTTCGTTTTTTTTGTCCAAAACTTAAGGAATATATGCCTGCTGCGTGTGGCTTGCCGTATGAAAAATAAAATATATAAATTACCATCCACAACTCATTGATAAAGAAGGATTAATTTCTATGGAGGAATATTTGCCATCTATCGGTATTTTATCAGAAGATTAAATTAAGTATCCACTCCAAGGCGGGCTTGATATCTTTATGATATTTTTAATTATAATATGATTTTACAACTGTCAAGAAGTTTGTCATTATGGAAATTATTAATGATTCTTTCAAAAAAGAGTTGCTCATCATCAACAAACATCAACCTGATTTTATAGTATTATATATCATCCGGTTTGTTTTGACAAGAAAATAAAATTAAAATAATTAAAATATAGATTATCCTTGTCTGCGTGGAATGCGTTGATGATAAATATTTTAATATATTAAGATGTTAACTATAATGATCTCATCTGTAAATATCAGAAGGTACTATAAGGTAAGATGTTGTTATGCTCTTTATGACCGCCTTATTTAGCATGGCTCGCATTGCTGTATTATCCGGCTTAACTATTGACTCCTTATCGTTTTATGGTGTAATATATTCACGAGCTTATTTAATATCACAGCATTCATTCTATTTGTATTGAACTGACACTTTATTTTTATGCACTCTGGCGGATGAACAAAATTAGCTCTTGAATCCACAATCAATAGCAAAATTGTTCTCCACAAAATGTCTCAAAAATTTATTCTTTTTTGCGCCTTGGATCTTTATGCAACAATTGAAACTGGCTCGCAATATTTTGTTTTTTATCCATTAGGTATTTCATAACAGATAACCTAAAATTGGATTCGAAGAAAGGACTTGGCCTTGCACAAATGAAAATTTTCAAATTGAAATACCATATTCTGATTCCGTTAATGCTGGCATTGGCCATTTTTTTGATTTCATTTGTATATATCTTTCAAATTTTTCATAAAGATTATGTTATTAATGATGTGTTTAATAACATACAATCCTTGCATAATCTGTTTACCTTGCAAATAGAAAGCGATGCTCACTTGATGTGTGCAGCATTAAAGGTGGTTTCTAAAGATAAAGAGATAAAAAAGGCTTTGATAAAGAAGGATAGGGCTGAATTATTCAATATCACCAAAAGTTTATTTGAAGAACTTAAAGAAGACTTTCGTATTACACATTTTTATTTTACAGGTCCGGACCGTATAAACATTCTGCGTGTTAATAATCCTGATAAGTATGGTGATATAACAAATCGATTTACCACAATTAATGCTGAAAAAACAGGGAAACAATTTTCCGGGATTGAATTAGGTACGTTTGGTACATTTGCCCTAAGGGCTGTCATGCCCTGGTATGAAGATAAAAAATTAATCGGTTTTGTGGAACTTGCTGAAGAAATAGATAGTATCACACAAAAATTTAATAAAATATTCGGTCTTGATATTTATATTCTGATCAATAAACAATATCTTGATAGAAAACACTGGGAAACAGGCATGAAAATGCTGGGCCGCGAAGCAAGGTGGGACCGTTTTCCGTCTGTAGTTATCATAGACCAGACATCAAAAGTTTTTCCGGATAAACTTGCCACGAATTTTATAGATAAAGACGGCGCCCCTGGAACCAGCAATGTTGAGGTTACATTTAATAATCGGAATTATTACAGCAAATATTTTCCAGTTACAGATGCAGGGAACCGGCTTATAGGAACAATGGTAATTGTACGTGATATTACCGATTTGAAAATGCACCACAAGATAACAATAGCAATTGTCACGGCGATCTGTATAGTATTGGCAATAATTTTATTTGCAATATTTTACAGGTTTCTGGGAGGAGTTGAAAAGCAGATTGAAAGTGAAAATATTGAACTGCTTCGTATCAATAAAGTGGTTGAAAGCACGAGTGATGCTATTATATTGGCCGATATTTCGGGAAAAGCTGTTTACAGTAACAATGCTTTTTTGGAATTATTCGGTTATACAACAGAGGAATTAAACAGGCTCGGCGGACCGTCCATACTGCATGCTGACTACAAAACAGCAAAAGAAGTATATAATTCTATCATACAGGGCAATTCATGGAAGGGCGAGGTTAAAATGAAAACCCGCGACAACGACCTGTTAAATATTCTTCTAAGAGCTGATCATATTAGTGATGAAAAAGGTAACATCATTGATCTGATGATGCTTTATACCAACATAACTGAAAATAAACAATGCGAAACAGCCATTATTGAAAATGAGGAAATGTTTAGCACGATTACCTCTATTGCAAACGATGCTGTTATAATGATGAATGATAATGGTGCGATCTCATACTGGAACGCTGCTGCGGAAAAAATTCTGGGTTACACCTCTGAGGAAGTGTTGGGTAAAAATCTTCATAAATTGCTTTCTCCTGAAAAATTCCACGCAGCTTTTCTGAAAGGATTTACTAAATTTAAAATAACGGGCAAAGGAAATGCGATTGGGAAAACCCTTGAACTTGAAGCAGTAAGAAAAGGCGGCGATGAATTCCCGATTGAACTTTCATTATCTTCTGTTAAGTTGAAAGGAAAGTGGCTTGCAGTTGGAATCATAAGAGATATTACAGATCGGAAGAAACTGGAAGAAGAGTTGAAAAAACTTTCTTATCTTGATGGGCTAACCGGTGTGGCAAATCGAAGACATCTGGATGAAGTTATTGAGTTTGAGTGGAAGCGTATGATGCGTGAATCTAAGCCTGTATCAATGATTATGGGTGATATCGATTACTTCAAAGCATATAATGACACATACGGCCATCAAAAAGGTGATGACTGTCTTAAAAAGGTGGCAAATACTTTAAAGATTGTCGTCAAAAGACCTGCCGATTTAGTAGCACGTTATGGCGGAGAAGAATTTGCTGTCCTGTTGCCGGGAATAGATGAAAAGGGTGCGGACAACATTGCCGATAAGATGCGTTCTAAGATTGAAGCTCTTGGAATTAATCATTCCGGCTCTCAAAATTGCAGCGTGGTTACAATGAGTTTTGGAGTTAGCACCATAATTCCTGCCACTGATAACAATACTACAGATTTAATTAAAACGGCGGATTATGCACTTTATAAAGCCAAAAAAGAAGGAAGAAACCGAGTTGTAATATATGGAAAATAAATAAGTGAAACCATAGATCACCTTCAAAAGAGATAGTGAACCTATGAGGGTTCCGGGATTAAAAAGGCGACCCTCTCTATCCCGAATAATCTCGCAAAAGGCCTTATTAAAAAACATGAAAACCAAACAAGTTGCAACAATTCTTATGTCCCTGCTGTTGGCGCTGCTACTGTATTGCCCTGGAGCACAGGCAGATCAGCGCAGTTATCACGATGACAACAACAGGGCGGTTCAGATGCTGAATCAGGGGAAGCATAAAGATGCAATCGAGTTGCTAAAACAGTTGAGTGAGAAGCTTCCCCAGAATGAGGTAATCCGCAAAAACCTTCAGAATGCCTATCTGTCAGCCGGAATCGCTCTGTCTCAAAAGAAAGATTATCAAGCACTGGCCTCTCTTATGTTAGAAGCGCAGGAGTTTGATGGCAAAAATCGTCTGTTTCGGGTCATGAGCGGACTTGCACTTTTTCGCCTAAATAAATATGACGAAGCCGAGGTTAACCTGCAAATAGCACGCAGCATGGGAGAACCTGATGCGCAAGTTCTGTTCATGCTTGGAAAAATATTTTATGCTACAGACCGGATGCATGATGCTTTCGAGGTTCTTGGATCTGCCCGTATGCTTGATTCCGGCAACAAGGCAATTGAAGATATGTATAAAAAGGTGCAGCGGGAACTGGCTGTAGAACAGGATATGAAAAAGGAGTATGGCAGACATTTTACCATTACCTTCGAAGGAAATGCCAATGATCTTCTGGGATCGGATGTACTTAACGCACTCGAAGATATCTATTCCCACCTTGGTTCTTTGATGGACTATTATCCTGAGCAGCAAACTCCGGTTATATTATATAGCCGCAAGCAATTCAAAGACATAACCCATTCACCCGACTGGTCAGGAGGGCTGTATGACGGGAAAATCCGGCTTCCTATCGGTGGCATTGAAACTGTCGGCAAGAGAGTAAAGCAGCTTTTGACCCATGAATACATGCATGTGATTTTGAGAGACATTGCCGGAGCTAACATCCCTTGCTGGCTTAACGAAGGCCTTGCTCAACTTTCAGAGTATGAGCAGGAAGATCGGAAGATGGTTTTGTTTGAGAAGGCCAGAAGGCATAATAAGCTGTTAAAACTTGCCGCCCTTGAGGGGTCTTTTAAAAATTATTCCGGCATGCATGCAATGCTGGCCTATGAGCAAAGCTATTCCTTCGTACGCTTTTTAAGAGACGAATATGACTGGTATCGTCTGCAAAAACTTGTTTTTGCTCTTGGTGATGGATTGACAATTTCAGAGGCTATCGACCGCGCTTTCGGGGAGTTCGGGGTCAATTACAAATCACTGGAAAAACGCTGGCTGGAAAGCTTCTGACCTTGCTGTTTTCAGAATTTAGCTTTATGAAATTGCAATTTGATTCGGTTAATTACTTCTTCAGGAGATCCTGCAACAGTTGCGCAGCCTGATTCAATTAACACAACATTATCTGCAAGAGTCATGATTTCTTCTAAATCGTGGGTAACATAAAGAATAGGTATCAACAGGTTTCGGGTGAGAGCAGTAATAAATGGGAGAACTTCTGCCTTACGGGCAGCGTCCAGAGAAGCAAGAGGTTCATCCATAAGAAGAATTGTAGGGCTTGTAAGTAGCGCCCTGCCGATGGCAACACGCTGTTTTTCACCTCCCGACAGTTTGGCGGGTCTGCGACAAAGCAAGCTTTCTATACCCAAAAGCTCAACGACCTGATCAAGTTTAACATAACGCTGTGAAGGCGGAATCAGACGCATACCATAAGTAAGGTTGGATAGTACGCTAAGATGTGGAAACAGACGGCCTTCCTGAAATATGTAACCAATACGCCGCTTTTCCGGAGAGACATTTATCCCTTTATCCGAATCAAATAAACAGCACCCGTCTATAGTGATATGTCCTTTGTCGGGGCGAAGAAGTCCAGCCACCATGTTGATGATAGATGTCTTTCCCGCGCCTGAACTTCCAAAAAGCGCGGTAATACCCGTTTCTATAGAAGCAAATGTAGCATTAATCCGGAAATCACCCTGCTTTTTTTCAACATGAATATCTATCACCAATCAACCCCTTATATAAGCGGTAAATCGTTTCGACATAACTTCGGAAGCGATAAGCGCAGACATAGCGACCGCAACCGATATTACACATAACCGCATTGCACCGGCTTCTCCTCCCGGGGTCTGAGTAAGTGTGTAAAGAGCCAGGGGAAGCGTTTGCGTCTGCCCCTGAATGTTGGATACAAAAGTGATCGTTGCCCCGAATTCACCGAGGCTTCGTGCGAAGGAAAGAATCAGCCCTGTAATGATTCCTGGCGTAATCAATGGAAGAGTAACTGTAAAAAACACTCTCACTGGTCCTGCGCCAAGTGTGCGGGCAGCATCTTCTATCCCCTGATCCACACCTTCGATAGAAAGTCTTACGGCCCTCACAAGCAAAGGAAATGCCATGGCTGCGGCAGCAATTGCAGCGCCCTTCCAGGTAAATGCAACTGTAACACCAAGAGTTTTTAGCAACCAGGCGCCTATTATTCCTCTTTGCCCGAAAAGAAGAAGAAGCAAATATCCTATCACAACAGGAGGAACCACCAACGGCAGATGCACCAATCCGTCTAAAATAGATTTGCCTGGAAATTCAAAGCGCGCAAGAATCCATGCAACCAAAATCCCTGGAATCAGGCTGCCTGTCATGGCACAGCATGAAACCCAAAGACTTAAGCGAAGTGCCTCCCATTCCATTACTGTCATAGCAAGATAAACTCCATTGCCCCATATTTAAACCTTGACGGAATCTTACCTTTCATTCCAGATTGAACCCATGTTTGCCATCCATTGTAGAAGTATTTAATTTTGCAAAACGGTAAAGCCGTATTTTTCAAATATGGATTTTGCTTCTTGGGTTTTAAGAAATTTCATGAAATCCAGGGCCGCAGGAGTTTCTTTGCCGGCAACCAGCGCTACAGAATATAATATAGAAGAGTGGCTTTCTTCGGGAAACGTGCCAACAATTCTTACCTTTTTTGTAATGGCTGCATCCGTGACATAAATAATGCCCAGGGGCGATTCTCCCCGTTCAACCAGCATAAGGGCTGCACGAACATCCTTTGACCTGGCAACTTTATCTTTGATGCTATCCCATACACCCAGATTTTCAAGAGACTGTTTTCCGTAAATTCCTGCAGGTACGTGATCAGGATCACCCATGGATAAATACCCGTTTCCCAAAAGTTTGGAAAGATCAAAATTTGCTTTAATATCTATTTTTTTGATGCTGCTGTCCGCTGGAACAATAAGAACAATCCGATTGCTCAAAAGATCAAACCGGGAAGAGTTATTGATTATCTTTTTTTCTTTAAGATAATCCATCCATTTGTAATTGGCAGAAATATATAAATTTGCAGGGGCCTGGTTTTCGATCTGCTTTGCCAAAGTTGATGATGATGCAAAAGATGGAATGAATTCAACCTTATTTTGCTCAGAAAACATTTTGCCGATTTCTGTTATCGCATTGGTTGTTGAAGCTGCTGCAAATACAGTTATAGATTCTGCGCCGGAACCGGCAACAGCCATTGTTGAATAAATACCCAGAATAAAAAGGCTAAGAACCAGCAGGGGAGAACTCTTTAACAAAAATTTTATTTTCACATCATGCTCCTTTCTTCTAAAAACATATAGATATTAAATATCTTGTCAATTAATCGCAAATATCTTATAAATATTTTGACGTTTATAATTGTCATAAACGATTTTGACCATACAAATGCCGTTTATAATTGTCAATTACAAATTTATAAATTGCATAATTTTTATGAGCTGTATACGGAGAATATTCAGTGAACGGATCAGATAAACCGGCTATAACTTGCCGTCTAAAGGAAATTCGACAATCAGCAGGAATATCTCAAATTCAGCTTGCTTCTCTGGTTGGAATAAAAAGGCAGGCGGTTTATGACATCGAAAGCGGCAAATACGTCCCTAATACAACAGTAGCTCTGCAAATGGCAAGAGTTCTCGGCTGCAAGGTAGAAGACATGTTTTATCATAACCTGCCTGAACACTCTGCCGACATTATTCTTGCGGACAAAAGTATTTCTCCCAACAGTAGAATATCTGTTGTTAAGATACGCGAGAAGTTTGTGGGTTACTCTCTTGAAGGAAGAAAGTCATTAGGACAAGGCTTTAAAGCGGCAGACGGCATGCTTGAAGCCGACGGAAAGAAAGTGAAGTTATTTGAACATTTCGACAGGATAGAAAAAACCGCCTTGCTTTTAGGATGCGATCCGGCTTTACAAATACTTGCCAGCCATGTTGCCCGACAATGTATGGATGTTCGTCTTAAATGCCGATTTGCTTCCAGCGGGCAGTCTCTCAAACATCTGGCGGCAGGACAAACCCATATGGCGGCAACACACATGCACGATTCAGGTAAAGAACAATCCAATGTTGCTTTTGCAAAGAAAATATTAGGAGGAACTCCTGCAAATGTAATAGCCTTTGCAAATTTTGAGGAGGGCATTATGATAGCAAAGGGAAATCCTCGTAAAATCAAAAGTATATCCGATCTTGCCAAAGGATTTGTGCGATTTGTCAACCGGGAAGCCGGTGCAGCTCTACGCACCCTTCTGGACGATCGCCTTGAAAGTTTAAGTATTCCTGCCGATAAAATTGCAGGTTACAATAACATTGTATTGAGCCACGAAGAAGGAGCACAGATGCTGCTTTATGGCCTTGCAGATGCTGCATTGGGTCTAAGAGCCATTGCATCCGCCTGGGGGCTTGATTTTATTACTATGGAAACGGTTCGTTGCGATATTATAATTCCAACCGATTTAATGGATCACCAGGCTATACGCACTATGCTTGATATACTTCAAACCCGTTCATTTCGTGATGAACTTGCTCAACTTCCAGGCTATGAAAATAAAGAAACCGGTAGAATGATCGCTGCCATATAAAAAATCCGATTTTATCAGTTAATCTATGAACATTGGTCTTTCATCACTATTTAAATAATTTTATAAATAAGACTTCTCAAAAATATGGAACCCTCTCCCGCCGAGTAAAAAGTCGGTTTTTCAGTTTTTAATAAGGCAATAATAAAGAGGAAACGACAAAGCTAATTTCGAATCTATAACCATTTTATAAAATTGACTTTATTTATAAGGTGATGTAGCAGATAATATTATGGATCAATCAAAATGGTTTTACCCGATTATTGTTTTTATGCTTTCAGTCATGGCGCTGGCCACGTCGCTTTTTTTGTATATATACTGGTATATCAGGGTCAGCTCCGGTCTCAAGACGATAGTTACCAGGTTTAACATTGAACCATCGGTTGCTCTTGAATCACACACTTGGGTAGTTATTCTGGTCTTATCTGTTCTTGTCGGAATCATACTCCTTGGGATATTTACTATTTTCATGTATAATCTAAAAACATACCAGCTGTATAGAATTCAGCAAAACTTTATAAACAACTTTACGCATGAGCTTAAAACACCCGTAACCTCCTTAAAATTGTTTCTTGAAACTCTTTCTAAACACGAGCTTTCAAGACCGGAACAAATAAAATATATTAATTATATGATACAGGATGTCGTTAGACTTTCTGATAATATAGGACGCATACTGGATCTTGCCGGGATTGAGAGTAAAAGCTATCAGGGAGATTTTATTGAGACCGATCTTGTTGCTGCTGTTGAGTCTTTTTGTAAAACAAATAGCCATCTTTTTCCTGAATGCATAATAACTGTTCATAATTTATCGAATAACCCATATGTTTATCCGATAAATACGTATCTTTTTGAAATGCTCCTTATGAATCTATTAACAAATGCGGTTAAATACAATGATTCAAAAGTACCAACAATAGACATTTCATTTGATTTGCAAAATAATATTTTGCATTTAAAGTTTGAGGATAACGGAATCGGGATTGAAAAAAACCAGATAAAGAAAATATTCGGGAAATTTTATCAGGTTGGACAGTACAAGGATATGACAGCCAAGGGAAGCGGTCTTGGCCTTTATCTTGTTCAGAACATAGCTCACACGCATAATGGAAAAGTAGTTGCTGAAAGCAACGGAATCGGAAAGGGTTCGGTTTTTACCCTTAAATTGCCATATAAAGAATGATAATTTTTTAAAATTAAAAAGTATTATTATGAAGTATCAGCGAAATAAACGAATCCTTATAATAGAGGATGATATTCACATAGCAGAAGGGCTTAAACTTAATCTTTCCCTGCAAGGATATGATGTAGTGATAGCAAAAGACGGCGTATCTGGCCTGCATATATGGAAGAAATGGAGACCAAACCTGGTAGTGCTTGATATCATGCTTCCCGGAATTGACGGTTTGTCGGTTCTTCAAAACATTCGCCTTGAGGATGAGCGGGTCCCTATATTAATTGTGTCGGCAAAAGCAGAAGCCAATGATAAAATTAAGGGGCTTTCCTGCGGTGTTGATGACTATCTATCAAAACCATTTAATCTTGAAGAGTTTCTCTTAAGAGTTGAACGCTTGCTTGTGAAAGCCTCATGGTTATCAAGAGAAGAAATAACGGTAAGTGACGCGGGCGGTTTGCTGACTAACATATATAAATTTGGTGATAATATAATCGACTTTGAAAAATCCACGGCTTTATGCAGAATCGGAAAAGTTACATTAACGGAACAGGAAATCAAACTGTTGAAACTTTTTATTGCAAACAGAGGAAAGGCACTTTCGCGCAGAAAAATCCTTGAAATCGGATGGGGTTATACCGGCAGCATTACGACAAGAACTGTGGATAATTTTGTGGCAAGGTTCAGAAAATACTTCGAAGACGATTCAAGAAAACCTAAATACTTCAAAAGCATCAGGCTGGTAGGTTATGTTTTTGAAAATGATTTATAACTTCGTACCACCAACAATATTTTGGAATTGCAAAACATAAGAATTCTATATACGCCTGCGATCCAACTCTTTTCTTACCGCAACACCGATTTTTTCAAGTGTATAAGGCTTCGAGATATAGGCTCCTGCGCCAAGCGCCTGAAGTGCTTTAACTCTGTCGGATTCGGAAAAACCACTCGCAATTATTGCTTTCTGGCGCGGATGGATTTCTATAATCCGCTGATAAGTTTCAAGACCATCTAAACCTCCCGGCATGACCATATCAAGGACTATAAGATCTGCTTGATTTTTTTGCATATATTCAACTGCCGCCTCACCGCTTCCAACCGTATCCACTTTATACCCAAGTTTGGAAAGCATATTTGAGGCGATCTGAACCTGTTCCGGCATGTCATCGACTATAAGCACTCGTTCTGTGCCAAGATATTCTTCAAGGACAATCCTGTGTGAATCTATTTCCTCGCTTTCACGGGTAGCAGGCAAATATAAAACTATCCTGGTGCCCTCCCCCTCCGTGCTTTTCAGATCTATATACCCCTTATGATCTTTGACAGTAGCCCATACTACCGTCATCCCTAAACCCGATCCGCTGCGTTTCATAGATTTCTTGCTGTAAAACGGCTCAAAAATCTTTTCGAGGTCCTCATCGGCTATTCCTACCCCTTCGTCTGCAACGCTGATACAAACATATTCTCCGGCTGGAATCTCTTCATAGAGGTTCAAAGAAATATCAAGATAACGATTATACGAAGAGAGACGGATATGTCCTCCGGCAGGCATCGCCTCGGCAGCGTTGTTCAGAATGTTCATGATAGCCTTGGAAAGATGTACCCGTGATCCCTTTACATTCATCAAGTCAGAAGCGAGATCGGTCTCCAAAATAACACCCGGATGGAATTTATTAGCGGCGTTGTATTCAGGAGATATAATATAGTCGGAAATGACATTGTTCATGTTGACAGGTTTGCTGACCTTAACTCCACGACGAGCAAGAGTTAGAAGATCCTGTACAATTGCCGCAGCCTTTTGGCCGGACTTCTGAATAACAGCAATTTTTTTACGCATGGGGCTGCCCTCTGGAAGTTCCAGCAAAAGCAGATCCGGATAGGATACCAGCCCGGTAAGTATGTTGTTGAGATCGTGGGCCACCCCTGCCGCCAGATTGCCTATTGTTTCCATCTTTTTTGCATGGAGCAACCTTTCCTCGAGCTTTTTCTGCTCAGTAATATCCCTTATGATTCCCTGAGTCCCAATAAATTCAGCCGAGCATGGAGTCTCGTTCCGATAGATTCCCTCAGCAGAGACACTGAAATATCCTTCCTCTTCAATAGTTCCATCTTTTTTATGAGGCAACAGGAGGCGAACTTCCAACCCGTAAGTTGCCCTACTGCCTGTTCGCTTTTCATTAATCCTGTACTTTACTTTCTGCAGATCATTGGGTGCAACCAGGTTAAATATAGGTTGTCCTATCAAATGTTCGGGAGAGCTTATATATTTTGAAACAGCCGGACTTAAAAATGTTATTCGGCCTTCGGAATCAAGCCGGAAAATTATATCCGGAACGCTTTTGATTATGGAATTCAATTCTTTTTCGCTTGACTTGAGCAAAACCAGTGCATTGCCAGCCTTTTCTCTGGCAGCCAGATGATTTTTCCATTCCTTGAGGATAGTAAGAACGGTATAGTTAGATACAATCAGAACTGTAGGTAATAATGGCGACAACAGACAGCCATATGCACGAAAGAGCAAACCGGTCCCGATCCAGATCCCTGAAATAGCTGCACCTGCAACTACGGCACTTGCCAGAATTCCCATCTTGGCAATTGTCAGGCATATTAAAATCGCCAGGATAAGCCCTAAAATCGCTTCCCATAGCAGAAATTCCCTAGGCCGAAAAACCGATTGCCCACTTATCAGATTCTCCAGAATCTGTGCATGCAGGTCTACATGTGAATATACCGGGTTGGTTGGAGTCTGATAAGTATGATCCAGGCCGGAGGCGGTAGATCCTACAAGAACTATTTTATCCTTGAAATATCCGGGCAAAACATTGCCGACAAGAATATCTCCGGCTGAAACCTGCGGGGTGGTAGCACTTTTACTGAAATTTAAAATCATATTTCCTTGTCTATCGACAGGGATGCTTACCCCACAGATATTTAAATTCAGAAAACCGCCTTTCGTCTTTATGATATCTATTCGATCTGAGTTCTTCCATTGCATTAGACTTGCCAGTGCAAGGGAGGGAAAAAGTTGGCCCTCAAACCGTATAACCAGAGGAACCCTCCTGAGGACTCCATCTGAATCGGGTGTAGCATTAAGAAATCCCGAATACTTTATGGCATCGGAAAAGAGCCGAAGATTGCAGACAACTCCATTGGCAGTGAAAAACCCGGGCTGTCGTTCTCCCTTATCCGGTCTGTTCATCCTTACAACCCTAAACGGATGAAGCCTGCACTCAGTATTAGGTTTTGAGTTGTTTTTAAAGAGAAATTCATAACCGAGGACGTAAGGTCCCTTTGAAAAGGTATCTGCAAGGCATCGGTCGTGATCAAGTGTCTCAGCTGGAATGCTGCCTGACAAGTCAACCGGATATTCTCGTTCATGGCCAACGGATATTTGCCAGTTCACAGGAGAGGTTCGATCAGGCTCGGCAAGAATCATGTCCAGAGCTATACTTGTAGCCCCCGTTTCGGCAATTTTTTGGAGAAGTTGTGATAGCCGATACCGGGGCCATGGCCATTGGCCATATTCTGCGAGACTTTTTTCGTCGATATCAACTACCACCACGGAACCTGATGCAGCCTTTTTTTCAGAAAAGGCCATGATAATATCCGTTGATCTGTTGTTAATGGATCTTATAAAGCGGGGATAAATCAGGTAGGCTGCAACAATAAAAAGACTAATTACAAGCCCTGTAAGAAGGATTTTTTTGGTCAATCCGATTGCCTGAATACTTGAATCCTGTTCTTTCACATTAATAACTTTACCTTATTACAACTTCCACTCTGCGGTTTCTTGCTTCGCTCACATTATCTCCGGTTTTTATCAATGGGTTTTCCTTTCCGTGTGAAGTTGTCTTGATATTGTCCGGGCCAACACCCTGGCCAATCAGCAAGTCTTTTACGGAAATAGCTCTGTTTTCTGAAAGAGTCATGTTGTAATCTTTGCTTCCCAAGGTATCGCAGTGTCCCACCACCATGATGTCTGTAGAATTACGTTCCCGGATAGCAGTAATTATAGCAGGGATAAGTTCGTTTGAATCCGATGTAAGAAGTGTATCTTTTTCAAAATACAAAATAAAATGCTGCGGTTGTTTAGGCTGCATGGAGAGTGCTTCTGAAAACATTGTATCAATTGTATCTTGTTCCAGCTTTACAGGAGGAGAAGGGAGCTTGTTTGAATCGATAATGCTCGTTGCGTGGTTAGGAGAGTCAATTGCAACACTTCCTGCCTGATTTGAAACGGTAATGCTTCCCGTTTTCCCATCGGAATCAGGGATCAGGACAATTATATCCTTATGTGCAGCACAACCGCTTACAAGAAGGATCGTGATAAAAAGAAACGCAAGACGCAGCCTGTAATACATACTCTTATCCTCCTTAAAAATCAATTGTCCGGAGTGATTGGAAAGAACAGCAACGAAGCGAGAGGATTACCCTCAATCCGGATTTACCTTAACCAGGAAATGCGTTCCCCTAATACCAACAGTAGCAAGTGGTGTCTCAAAACAAAACATCTCGGGCGCCAGCGTGGCTATCTGTCCGGATAAAATTGATGCAGTCCCTTTAAAAAATTTGGCTATGAAGGAGAGTTTCTTTTCGCTGGGTTGAAAAATGAAGTTCTCGATTAGAATCTTGCTGTTTGACCCCATAGAAATGACGGTATCATCTTCAAAGATAAGACCAACCTTACCGTCTGTTCCCGTAATTACGAGATCACCTTTGATAAGTTTCATGTTCGGCTCTGCCTTTATCGTCTTGTCACTCCTCACAATAACGACATCACCGGCAAGTGATTTCACTATACCAATATGATCTGAACTTGCCGCCAGGCACACCGGAGTGCCCACAAAAACAAGAGATAAGAACAATATGATCAAAAAGAGAGTTTTCATACACTACTCCTTTCAATTGCCAGCAAAATATGCGCTATGGCACCATAAAGAACAGATCAGTTTTCACTCATAGATTATTAAACAACATTTGACAAGGCATTACTTTTTGTATGGAAAAAGCATAAGAATAAATAACTTGTATGTCAAGAAAAATTGGCCACAAAAATGTGCAATAGGCACAGAATAACCCTCCAACATCAGCTTTACCGGAAGACAAAGAGCATTTATTTATGAGCCCATCAACTTTGAGCTTGTGAAAACTCCAGTTGTAAAGTCTGTATCAAATCTTTTACGGAAACTATCTCATTTACTCTGTATGCGTTAGAACCTGCAAAAGCAAACCCGCTTTTAAATTTTCCTTTCTTGGCTCCTGCAAGAGCCAATGCAATGCAATAAGGACTGTTTTCAACATCGCATGTTTTAATACAATGGTAGGGACATTTGAAGGGTTTTTTGATACCGTTTTCAACATCATCTAAAAATTTGTTATGCAAGGCACGGCCAGGCATCCCCACAGGGCTGTTTATTATCATCAGATCTTCTTGCTTTGCATCCACATATGCTTTCTTGAAGTCTAAGGCTGCGTCACACTCAAAGGTTGCTACAAACCGGGTTCCCATTTGGACACCGGCAGCTCCCAGATCTAACATCTTACGTATATCCCCACCAGTATAAATTCCGCCCGCTGCTATAACCGGAATAGTAGTGTTACACTTCGCTGCTATAGGTCCAACGGTTTCGATTACCTCTTTAACAAGTTTTTCAAGTGCATAGTCCGGATCATTTATCTGTTCTTTCTTGAACCCCAGATGTCCTCCTGCTTTAGGCCCTTCCACAACAAAGGCATCAGGCAGACGATTGTACTTTGATAACCATTTTTGGCTTAGAATTTTAGCCGCGCGGGCTGAAGAGACAATTGGCACAAGTTTTGTTTTAGCACCCTCAACAAGGAACCCTGGAAGATCCAAAGGAAGACCGGCACCTGAAATAATTATATCAACTGCTTCTTCAATAGATGCTTTAACAAGGTCGGCATAGTGAGTTAATGCCACCATGATGTTAACACCGATTATCCCTTTAGTCATAGACCGTGCTTTTCTTATCTCCCGTTTAAGCGCTCTGACATTGGCCACTAAAGGGTTGGCGGAAACGTCAGGTTCATCAATTCCTATCATGGCGGTGGCAATTATTCCTATTCCTCCTTCGTTAGCAACAGCCGAAGCAAGACCGGACATGGAAATGCCAACCCCCATACCCCCTTGTATAATTGGAATGCGGCTGACAAGGTCACCGATTTTTAGTGAAGTAAAACTCATATTAATTAAAAACTCCTTTGCGATTCATTCTATCTAATAGAGTAAAACCTTTGAAAAACATCCAGTTCGGGTCAAGCACAAAGAAGCCGATAAATGCAACCACATAAATACATTGAGTATTTCGAGTGTCGCTTTTACTCTTCTCTTCGTACATGATTTGAGCCTGAGGCAGTAATCGGCCAAAAATGGGATGTTATGCAAAGGTCTCATAGTATAATTTAAATATCTTATCGATCTTATCGGCAAATTTATAAAATAAGAACAGGTTAGTTGCAAAACATTTCAACAATTTTACAATAGTTTTACAATTGATGCGCTTGTAATAAGCTCAACAACGGATCGGTGGAGAAACAAGCTATGGCTTGGTGTGAGATTAGAACCGCTTGAGTTTATTTCAAGCAACTCGAGAGTTAAAGCATCTTTCTGACAGAGCGTGTAATCAAACGGCATAATAAATCTCATTATAATTTTGTTTCAAATAGTATTCCTTAAATAGATTAACCAAATTATCTCATTAAAACAACAATTAAATGATATAATCATGAGCCAGTTTCAAAACGTCCCATTTTGGCCGATCTCTGCGTTGGGTGAAAATTATAATCCTCGAAATACCCCATGCATTCCTGCGGTTAAAATTTTCACCCGCCTTGACCTTGACCAAACTGAAACGTTTTGAAAGTGGCTCTCATATCTATTTTAATTCCAGAAGTATTTTATATTGACAACGTGACATCTGATTCTATAATGTGACATCCTATTCCACAAATGTCTCATTGAACTAAAACAGAAGGAAATTATTTGATGAAAAATAAGGTACTCTCAAGACGGGAAAGGGAGAAGTTGCGGCAACGTCACGACATAATCAAAGCTGCGCTCGACCTTTTTTCAGAGTTTGGATACCACAATGTTTCAATGCATAAAATTGCAAAGAAGGCTGAGTTTGCAATCGGGACGATGTATAAATTTTTCCCTAACAAAGAAGAATTATACCTTGAAATGATTATGGAATTTTCAGAAAAAGCTAATGCCGTTTTTATAGAAGCTTTGGAAATACCGGGTAATGAAATTGAAAAAATACGTAACTATGTTAAAGTCAAAGGAGAAGTGCTGATGGAAAATGAAGCTACTTTGAAACTGTATATAGATAGAACTCATTTGGCAAGCACATATATAACCGCCAGCTTTAATGAAGATATCCAGCTTTTGTATGAAAAACTACTGATGAAACTTGCTGATGTTTTTGAAGCTGGTATTAAAGCAGGACTTTTTAAACCGCTGCTCACTCCATATTATCTCGCAATTTCGCTTAACAGTATTATAAGCTCTTTCCTGCTGCTTTGGCTCCGAGATCCCAAGCAGCATCCTTATACGAAAAATGCAGCAACAATTCTGGATCTCTTTTTAACCAGTATTAAAAGCAGTAAAGATGAAAACGAGCCGCAAATTAAAAAATTGGAGTGTTGAAAATACTCTTCGCAGTTTATAAAAATATTGAACAATTAGGAAGGAGAATCATGAGAGTAAATATTTTACCAATAAACATATTTACCGTTTTCATACTTATTTTTTTTGTTTTATCCGGTGCAGCCTGTTCGAAAACGGATAAAACAGCTAAATCCGAACAGAAGAAAATGGATTCGCTGCCCGTAGTGTCTGTTGATGTTTATCAGGTACCGAAACTAAAAGATATCCCGGTGGAATTGGAATACCCAGCAAGAACAAAAAGCATGAGCAGTGTTACTCTTGTGGCAAGGATCTCCGGAATTCTGCAGGAAAAATTTTTTACGGAAGGCCAATCTGTTTTAAAAGATGCCCCGCTGTTTAAAATTGAACCGAATATGTATGAAGCTGAAACAGCTAATGCGCAGGCACTGCTGGAACAGGCCCTTGCTCAGTTAAATAAAACGGAAAGAGACTGGAAAAGAATCCATGCTCTGTTCAACGATCGTGTGGTTAGTGAACAGGATCGGGATACGGCTCTTTCAGCATATGAGATAGCCAAAGCATCAGCTATGGCGGCAAAGGCGCGTTTACTGCAAACTACTATTAATCTAAATTATACCGATGTGCGGGCAACATCATCCGGGGTTACGGGACTGAGATCTGTAGATGTTGGAAATTTTGTCGGACCCGGCATGCCTCTGGTTACACTGACACAGACAGATCCAATATATATTGATTTTTCACTGCCGGATATAGATTTTCTTAAAACACAATATGAAATAAAAAGCGGTTCCTGGTCAAAAACAGGGAAAATGCTTTCGGCCTGGATTATCACAGACAATGGGAAATACAGCAAAAAAGGTGTAATCAATTTTGTTGATACAAATATTAATGAAAAAACTGCTTCCGTAAAAGCAAGGGCAATTTTTTCAAATCCGGAAGGAGAAATACTTCCCGGGCAGTTCGTAAGAATCAAGATAGAAGGCCTGAAAAGAAAAAATACTGTTTCTGTACCTCAACAGGCCGTTATTCAAAATCCAGGAGGTACTATTGTATTTATTGTTAAAGATGGGAAAGTAGCCATAAGGCCTGTTGTGGTAGGTGAAAGTTCCGGGGGAGATTTTATTATTGAAAAGGGGTTAAATCAGGGCGATCTGGTTGTAGTAAACAATTTCTTCAAAATAAGGCCGGATATGCCGGTAAAAACAGATAAAATTATAAATAAAGAGGCATAAGGGTTATGTTTTCTAAATTTTTCATAGAAAGGCCGTTACTATCCACAGTTATTGCGATTGTCATAACCCTTGCGGGAATCATTGCTCTAAAGGAATTAGCCGTCCAGGAGTATCCTGCCCTGACGCCTCTTCAGATAATAGTCAGAGCTGTATATCCCGGAGCGGATGCAGATACCGTTTCAAGAACAGTAGCAATACCGCTTGAAGATTCTCTAAACGGTGTAAAGGATATGATTTATATATCAAGCACTGCATCTTCCGACGGATCACTGACGATGAGCATTTTTTTTAATGTAGGCACTGATCCGGCTATGGCAAGCGTTGATGTAAACAACAGGGTACAGATAGCTCTCAGCACTTTACCCGAAGAAGTACAAAAGCAGGGAGTTATAGTTCGTGAACGTTCTCCGGATATGCTTGCAGTATTGTGCTGGATCTCTGAAAATCAAAAGCGGGATATAATCTCTCTTTCAAATTATGTTGCGATAAATGTGGTAGATGATCTGAAAAGAGTACCCGGAGTTGGTGATGTTTTTCTTTATGGAGAAAAGAAATACTCAATGAGAGTATGGCTCAACCCCGACAAATTGGCTGTTTTCGGGCTTACGCCTTCGGATATAAGCGATGTTATCAAGGGTCAGAATGCCCAGTTTACAGCAGGCGGAATCGGCGAGGAGCCCAGCTCAACGGCACAGATTTATACATACAGTGTAAGAGCTGAAAGCAGATTAAAAACAATTGGAGAATTTGAAAACATTATTATACATTCAAGCCGGGATGGTTCATCTTTAAGGTTAAAAGATGTCGCCAGGGTGGAACTTGCAGCAGAAGACTACAGCATGAAAGGTTCGTTTAAAAGAGAGCCCGGTGTTGCTATGGGTATTTTTTTGAGTCCCGGTGCTAATGCAGTAGCCGTTGGAGATGCGGTAAATAAAAAACTTGCTGAAATGTCTAAAAACTTTCCTCCGGATGTAAAATACAACCTGGTTGATGATATTACCAGATTTGTAAGAGAATCAATAAAAGAAGTTATAATTGCTCTTGTTATCTCAATTTTTCTTGTTACTCTGGTGATTTATGTTTTTTTGGGAAACTTCAGGGCTACATTTATTCCTGTAATGGCAATACCCGTTTCAATTATAGGTACCTTTGCGGGTATCTATTCAGCGGGATTTTCTATAAATCTGTTAACTCTGTTCGGGCTTATTCTTGCAATAGGACTTGTGGTTGATGATGCCATCGTGGTTATAGAAAATGTGGAGCGTATTTTAAGGGAAGAAAAGCTTACGGTAAAAGAAGCAACTATAAAAGCCATGCAGCAAATCACTTCACCTGTTATAGCAATAGTTCTTGTTCTTTCTGCAGTGTTTATACCCGCTTCCTTTATAGGTGGATTCAGCGGCAAGATGTATCAGCAGTTTGCCATCACAATTGCAATATCGGTTTTTATCTCCGGCATTGTAGCTCTTACTCTAACTCCGGCCCTTTGTGTACTCTTTTTAAAAGAGACACATTCAAAACCTATCCTGCCGATCAGGATGTTTCTGGTTATGTTTGATAAAATAACCAATAACTTTACAAAGGTTGTTAAACTGGTAATAAAAACTGCAATAATTAATATTATGCTTTTTGGCATCATGATATTTCTTATATTTCATCTGGTTAATAAGCTGCCATCCAGTCTGGTGCCAATGGAGGATAAGGGATTGGTTCTGGTTTTAAATTATATGATGCCGGGTACATCGCTATATCGCACGTTGCAAACCGAGCTTGAAATAGAAAGGATTTCCCAGTCCTATTCCGAGGTAGCTCAGGGAGGAGGAATAATAGGGCTCGATTTTGGCTCCGGCGCCTTAAAAACGGATAGTTCTGCAACATGGACAAATCTTAAAGACTGGCCGGAGCGGAAAAGACCTGAACAATCGGCAAGAGCACTTGCCGAAGATATGAACAAAAAATTTTCTCAAATTAAGGATTCCCTGATATTTGCCGTTACTCCTCCTCCTATTAGCGGATTAAGCAATACGGGCGGATTTGAAATGTATATACAGAACAGAACCGGAGAGTCCATAAGCGAACTTAACGAATACATGCAGGAAATTGTTAAAAAGGCTAATGAGCATCCGGCTTTGATGGCTGTAAGGACAACGCTTAATACTAACGTACCGCATTATTCGGTTGTAGTAAACAGGGAAAAAGCAAAATCTTTAGGGGTTGAAATAGATAAATTATACAAAACGCTGCAAATGACTTTTGGTAAAAGCTATATTAATGATGTAAATCTTTACGGAAAAACATATCATGTAAATATTCAGTCCGAAGGCAACTTCAGGGAATCGGTAAATGATTACAATAAAGTCTTTGTTCGTTCACAGCATGGTCAACTGGTACCGGTCAGTTCACTTATTACAGTGAAAAGGATTATTGATACAAGTGTTGTTGAAAGATTTAACATGTTTCCTGCCGCAAAAATCATTGGAGAACCGAGACACGGCTTTTCAAGCGGTGAAGCGCTTAAGGCGATAGAAGATACAGCTCTTAAAGTTTTGCCGACCGGACATACAGTTGCCTGGGCAGGAACTTCCTATCAGGAGAAAAGTCTGGCTCAGACAGGCTATGTTGCCACAATTTATGCAGTTGTTTTTGTATTTTTGATACTTATCGCCCTTTATGAAAGCTGGCTGGCTCCCATTGCAATTATCTTGTCCATACCTTTTGCAATATTTGGCGCTATACTTGGTGTATTGCTAAGAGGACTTGAAAGTGATATATATTTTCAGGTAGGCATTATAACCCTGGTTGGGCTTGCGGCAAAAAATGCAATCCTGATAGTTGAATTTGCCGAGGAACGCTATAAAAAACAAGGTTTGCCCTTGTTTGAGGCAACTGTTGAAGCCGCAAGGATAAGATTCCGTCCGATAGTCATGACTTCTTTTGCATTTATCGCCGGAACTCTTCCTCTTGCTCTTGGTACAGGAGCAGGAGCAGGCAGCAGAAATATTATCGGAACTACGGTTGTAGCCGGAATGTTTGTGGCAACCACGCTGGGAATATATGCCATCCCTCTTTTTTATTATCTGATTATGAGAGCAAAACAAATATTTGAGGAAAAGGTGAAAAGATGAATAAAAAGCTTTGCTTGTATGCAATAGTCACTGTAGTGGCGTTTTGCGGATGTTCTTTTGCACCAAAATATACTAAACCCCAGCTCAATCTTCCGGCTGAAAAGCCAATAGTTGCAGATGGTACCGCTACTATTAACACCGAATGGTGGAAAAATTATGGAGATGAAAATTTAAACCTGCTGATCGAAGAGGCATTGAAAAATAATGACGACCTGAAGTTAGCTGTCGCAAGGATTGAAGAAGCAAGACACAGGCTGGGCTTTACCGAAGCCGACCGCTATCCGGTTATAAATGCAAAGGGAACAGCCTCAAGACAAAGAACAAGCGCTGAGGCTTCACAACTGGGCTATGCGTATACAAGCAATTATTTTGCTCTTACAGCAGATGTAGCATACGAACTGGATCTGTGGGGAAAAATCAAGAACCGAAGGGATGCTGCTCTATCTGTTCTGCTTTCAACCAAAGCAAGTAAAGAAGCTCTTAAACTAAGCCTTGTATCTAATGTTGCAACAGTTTATTTTAACCTTGTTTCTTTGGGCCGGCAACTCCAGACCACGGAAAACATATTAAACAGTTACAAAGAAATTTATGAGTTCCGGCAAAAACAATACAAACATGGCATTCTTGATGAAATGGTTGTACAGCAGGCAAAAGCTCAATATGATTCTGTGAAAATTCTGCTTGAAAATTTAAAAGAGCAGGATGCGGTATTAAAAAGTACTCTATCTCTTCTATTGGGCAGAACGCCCAGCGAAATTTTCGACAATTTGCATAATATAAATCAGAAATTGCCTGATCCGATTACAGTTCCTGCTATGCTGCCTTCAAGCCTGCTTTCCAACAGGCCGGATATTGTGCAGGCGGAAGAAGCTTTAAAAGCCGCTAATTTTCAAATTGGTGTTGCCAAAGCGGCCTATTTTCCGTCCATATCTCTTACCGGTGCTCTTGGGCTGCATAGCTTTGAACTGGACAACCTGATGCAGTCATCAGCACGGATGTGGAATATCGGCGGGAATTTAATAGAACCCATCCTTGATTTCGGCAGAATAGATTCAAATGTTAAAATCACAGAGGCCCAGCAGAAAGAAGCCGTAATTCAATATGTAAAGACAGTAAAAACAGCTTTTAAAGAAGTATATGATGCTTTGGTTAAGATTAAATCTTCCGGTAACAAGCTAACCGCCCAGGAAGAGGAGTTAAAAGCGCTTGAAAGAGTCCTGACTCTTGCCAATAAAAGATATGAGGTTGGTGTGACTGATTATCTGACAGTGCTTGACGCCCAGCGTGGCTATCTAAATTCATCGCTCAATCTTATAAATTATCAGACAGAAGTTATAAATAGCCAGGTTATTCTATACAAGGTTCTTGGCGGTGGATGGGATAAAGATTCTCTATCTAAAAAGGATAACAGCTGATTTCATGCTCCATCCATATAGGGTTTATAACAACATACAAAATCAAAACTGTTTATATAATCAAGAAGGGCACGAATTGCGCGAAGCTGAAAATGTCCTACATGTTTTCTGTTTTACATGAAAATTAATTCTTCGAAAACAAATAAAAACCTCATAAAGGCAGTTGTTGCCGATAAACAGGGCAAAATATTCGAGCTGGACGGATATGCCGCTGTCGGAATGGCGGCGTCTTCGCTTGTTACGCTGTCAAATAAAAATACTGTAGCCATGCCTTATGGTGGCGAGTTTATGTTTTTGCCGGACAGGCACCCTGTTTTATTTAACCTTAAAACACTACAACATGAAACTGTAAAAGAAAACCCATATGCTCCGGGAGAGCCTATATTTCCGGTAGCAGCATTCAATTCACCAGGATATGTTATTTCCCATGTGAGTGCACACATGGGAAATAATGATGCAAAGCATCTTCCATTATTTTCATATGGAGCTGTAGGTTGGCACAATGGCCAATTCAGAACGGCAGTTATCCTTGTAGACAGTGAAAGAAGGCAGGATTTACGCCTGATGCAGCGCGATAAAGTATTAGCAGGCATTCGTCTGATGAAAACAAAATTGCCGCATAACAGGCTGCGTGCTCATATTGAAAATTGCGCCTTGACATATGGCTGTCCCGCTGCAAAAAATTTTTTCTTGAAAAGATTTGAAGCCCCCCTTCCTACTTCAAATAATTGCAATGCGCGGTGCCTGGGCTGCTTATCGCTCCAGCAAAACAGCGGTATTAAAAACAGCCAGGATAGAATTTCATTCACTCCGACACCTGAAGAAATTTCAGAAATCGCTGCAGAACACATAAAAAAAGTTAAAAAAAGTGTTGTAAGTTTCGGGCAGGGCTGTGAAGGAGATCCCTTGCTTGCGGCTCATGTTATTGAACCGGCAATAAGGCTGATACGCAAAAATACACAAAACGGTACTATCAATATGAATACAAACGCAAGTATGCCGGATGTTATTGAAAAACTTTTCAATGCAGGGCTTGACAGTATAAGAATAAGTATGAACAGTGTCAGGAAAAGCTGCTATGATGCATATTTCCGCCCAAAAGGATACTCCTTTTCAGATGTAATGAAAAGCATAGATATAGCTCTTGAAAAGAAAAAGTTTGTATCCATAAATTATCTTAATTGCCCCGGATTTACTGATTCACCGGAAGAACAGGCTGCGCTTTATTCTTTTTTAAAAAAGTATCCCGTCGATTTCATACAGTGGAGAAATTTAAATTTTGATCCGTTAAATTACTGGAAGATCATGTCTGAAATAGCGCCCATGAGCAAACCGGTAGGAATAAAAAATATACTTTCTCAGATAAAAAAAGATTTTCCGAATTTAAAACACGGCTACTTCAACCCCCCAAAAGAAGCATTTTAATAAACAAATCTTAAAAATAAGCTGACTTAACACATTTATTTGGGATCGCCCGCCGCAAACTACAGTTCGAAATGCATTGGCCTTATTGCTTTGGAGGCTTCGTATCCAGCAATATACTCGGGTGAAACCTTATAGCCTGCTTTACTTAGGATCAGCAGTATCCGCTTGGCCTCATCCTCCTCGGTCTTTTTGAAATATCTCAATTGGGACACCTTCGGCAACTTTGATCCAACTCGCTGAACTCCAGGCACCACAAATTGTTCAGTCTCCAACAACTGCACTACGCTACGTGCTGATTCGCGCTCGTCGTTCCCTTTTACGTGTATATATATTCTAGGAAGAAGTTCTATCCGCGCCCTTGCTTCAGTTGCGACTTCGGTAGCCACCTCCCCGACCTTAGACCGCAAGGGCTCTACTTCCGCCACAGCCGATGCAAGCTTCGCAGCAAGATCATCATCTACCGCCCGCAATAGCTTAAGCGCAAGTAGCCGCTGCTGCTCGTCAGAACTCGTTACTTTTTCTGCAAATATCTCTAAGATTTTTACTTGCCGATCAGAATCAGCCTTGGCTTGGGCATTTCTCTCCTGCTGTTGAGTGATGAAGTGAGTACCCAGTATACCAACAACAGCCAAAACGAGGGGTATCAAGAATATCTCTGTCCAGTTCTTTTTTTCAGCCATCTCTTTACTCCATAAGTACACAACCTATTAACCAGGCGAATAAATACTCGACTATAAGGTAGGAATATGTTATAAAAAGAGCCATGAAAAACAATGACGCTCGCAAAAAAAGTACCGATGTCC
>Ga0180732_1000262_pt1 | contig 49751 bp, 71 predicted proteins | sample KR11_01MetaG_FD_148674 | JGI IMG/M metagenome (GOLD analysis project Ga0180732, IMG submission 148674) | Groundwater microbial communities from the Olkiluoto Island deep subsurface site, Finland - KR11_0.1 MetaG | ecosystem: Environmental > Aquatic > Deep subsurface > Groundwater | place... | reverse complement strand
CAAAGTTATAATGGTTTTTATGATACCTTTGCAGTGACCGCTCTTGACTCGCTATACCACTGGCTAATAGATTCTCTAACTCTTTTACATCCGTTAATTTATTTGTTTTCATTTCCTCACCTCTAATTGTTATTATAGCATATAAATAACTATAATACAAGGTATTCAACATATGAAGATAGCTATAACTATAAGATAGGGAGATAATCGTATGAATGAGTGAGGAAATAGGATAGTCCGTTAGTAAGATATTGCTTTAAACGTCTTACAATCACTTTGACAGTACTATGTATGTATGGTAGTATGAGTGTAGATTAAATAAGGGAGGCACTAAGATGACAAAGAGAGAAATGACAGTTAAGGAATGGTTGCAACACTTAACCACTACCAACACTAGCACAGAATACGATGACAAAGTGATGCAGACACTAACGCGTAAATGCGGGTTCACTAAGTCTATCGTAACCTGTGGGATTGTATACCTGGAAGGTTATGGCGACCCGATGGATATACACACCATCGCCAAGGCAATGTTGAAACGACAAAGTTAGTTTAACCATTGCCGATGAGGTACGAGCCTATATCGTACCGATTCGAGAGCGGTTAAGCTCTAATAAATAAGGGAGGCAAACAAAATGAAAAGAAAATCAAAAGAATATCAAGACTGCCCCCATTGTGGGGCCAGGGCATCAAGTCATCCCTATGATAAACGATTCCGCGGTGGCGTGAAAGTCCAGCGGTATCAATGCTATCAATGCGGTAAGACATTTATGGAGCGTGTAAAATGAGAGTAGCTAGACTAGAAGGAAAGGCACAAACAGTATTTAAGCTGATTAAACTCAAGGCTAAACTAAAGCCGAACCAAACGATCAGTGGCACCTGCAGGTATACCGGCAATCCTTGTACTGTCAAAACCTGCGAGAATTGTCCACAATGGAGGAGGATAATCTAACGGAACATACTAAAACTATTTTTATCAGTGGTATTGACAAATAGCAATAAGTAGTATAAAATTAAATCATGAATAAGTCAGAGACAATGCAAAAGAGTTTCGGAACGCTCCATCGAAACAAAGAGATTATCAGGCTGTTCGAGTTTGGCGTATCTCAAGCCAATATCGCCAGAAGATACGAAATATCCAGGCAGTGCGTAAATCAGATAATCCAACGCAATAAGGAGACAAAATGAAAATGACACCAGTAAATCTATCAGAGCGATATATAGAGGGTAATCCGATCAGACCTAACGACTGGCCTATTAAGATATGTACCAATAGCTATAATCACGTTTCAGCGTTCCCAGGCTATCAAAGGGTTATTTGTCCTGAATGTCATAGAGTCTATGTAAAGGGGGGGGAATTAATATGAAAGAATACACACAGGAACAACTACGAACCATATTAATCAAACACAGAGCATTTTCTGAATGGAATGGTGGTGAGCGGGCAGACCTTCGTGGGGCAGACCTTAGTGGGGCAGACCTTAGTGGGGCAGACCTTCGTTGGGCATACCTTCGTTGGGCATACCTTCGTGGGGCAGACCTTCGTGGGGCAGACCTTCGTAGGGCAGACCTTCCTCCAGTAACTCAATTATTATTATGTTGTTGGGGAACAGTATCAGACGAATTATGCCTTGAATTAATGAGGTATGATGCCTCAAACCATCCCCATCCAGAGAAGTTTGACGAATGGGCAAAAGGCGGTAAATGCCCCTATGACAATGAACAATTCCAAAGATGTGCTAACTTCCAAGAAAAAAGAGAGTTGTGGAAAGCGGGAAAATCCAAGTCGGCCTATGAATTAGTTATAATGCTATTCAAAGAAACGGGTATAAAGTTTTGAGGAGTTACTAATATGAATACAATCAATTCCAAGCATGATGTCTTCGACTTCCAGGGGGGTAAGTTTGAATCAGATGAAGACCCTGACGAGAAGAAGATCATTAAGCTCATGGACATACTGGACGAGTATTACGCTGATAGGCGTGATATGGATGAAGACGCCAGGCAATATGCAAAGGACATTATTAAACTGGTAAGGGAGAATTAAAATGGAAGAAGTAAAACATTATCAAGTCAATGGAAAGTACCGTATTGTATTTGAGCAAGCGGCAAGTACTAAGGGCGTTCTAGGTTTTAAGGTCGAAGCCAATAATGATGATTTAGTAATGGCTAAAGTTGACGCAATCGAGTTATTGGACTTTGCTAGAGCTCACGCTCCTACAATCACAGTTGAGGGAGGGAAATAACAATGGGCGATGAATCTACTCACTATTGTCAGGAGCATCAGACAACCTACAACGCAGTCAATGGTAAATATGGCGTGTTCTATTCACATCCATTAGAGGGTGGTGGATTCTGTAAAGAAGCCAAGAAAAAAGATCAAGTAGATAAGCCACCTATGCAGGCATACGCTAAAAAGGTGGAACCATACCAGCAATTCAAAGCGGATCCCGAAAAACAGGCTAGTATCGAACTGCAACACTATACCGATAACGTCAAAGACTTGTGGATTGCAGGGAAGTTACAGAACGATAGCCCATTGGTTAAAAAGTACCTTTCAATACTGTATAGTAAGGTTGGAGCTACCGTTGACCTGCCTAAAGCCAAGCCAGACGCACTACAATCAACGACAGCACCACCATCTGAGAAAAGTAGTACCAAGACACAGCCTGATGGTGTGCCTGCTGTAAAGAAGGTTGACGCTTTTAAACTGGCAGCATTGAACGAACTAGCCAAGAAGCAAGATAACTTTGATAAGATGAAACTGGAAATCAAATCGAGGGGATGGCCTGTTAGTAAACTCAAGGAATTGTCTCAACCTCAAGCGGAGATAATATTAGGTTTATTCGATGAAACAGTGCCAGAAGACGATATACCATTTTAAAGGAGTCAAACAGAATAGGGTTGTATGTCTGGTTACGCTGGAGAAGATTGTTTATTGAACACTGAGGAACAGCGGTGAAAATGAGCCAGGCAAAAGGATTGGAGAGGGTGAATCTGGTAAGGCGGTATTTAATGGCGAGAGAAGATTAAGTCTAGCGTTACTCAAGTGTGACGGTAATGCTCACCAGCCCTCCCCAGTCCCACTAAAGAGAGGTGAAAAGATGAATGAAGAACACACTACATTCCTAACAATGTACTCAGAGGAACGATGGCAGAGAGTCCTAGACCAACGCAGGAGACTTAAAATCAGACTTAGCCTGACCCCTGACTATCTATGGGAAAAACCCGTAGACGTTGTGAGTATTGAACCGCCAAGACCTAGACCGGCGCCGGCAATAACCAAGAATACACGCAAACAGGTAGAGGCGTTCTAGTCTCAAATCGTATAAGAATATATAAGAAAACCTAAGAATATATAAGAATAGACCACTAAAATATAAGAACGTATAAGAATTGGAATTATGATAGAAACATCAGGATTATACTCAAGGGCATTAAATAGATTTAGGTCAGAGTTTATGACAGTTAATAAGGGAAAGACTTTTACCGCAGAGGATGTTTACAGGTACTTCCAGCTAGATAGGAAGTCTAATTCTACCGATGCTAAACACGCTATGGGTGAAGTCCTCTACAACCTATCAATAGTCAATAAGAGCCGAGAACTGGAACAGACTGGTAGATTGTACCGCATCATAGACCCTACTGTTAATAAAATCGAATGGTGGAACGCTAAGAAAGGTGATACATTGAAAATGAACTGGCCCCGAAGTATAGAAGATCATACGTCATTTGGATTTAATGACTCAATAGTTATTTATCCTAAAGACCTGATCGTGATAGCAGGGGAGGGGAATACCGCTAAGACGACCTTCTGTCTTAACTTTATGGTAGAAAATATGGATGCGTACCTAGTCTACTATTTCACCTCAGAGTTTAATGATGCGAAGTTCCAAGACCGTATGGGACACTTTGACTGGGTGAATATCTATGATGATAAGGGAATACCTAAATTCATATTAGCAGAACACACCGAACATTGGCAGGACGTGATTCAACCTAACGCTATCAACATTATAGATTGGATTTACCTTGATAAGGATATGTTTATGGTTAGAACTGTTATGAAAACTATTATCTCCCGACTCAATAGGGGTATAGCCATTGTGGTGCTACAGAAACGCAGTTACAAGGACGTTGGAGAGGGCGGGGAAGGCACTAAGGACTTGGCTAGTGTTTACCTAACTATACGCAATGACAAGGCACTCAAGAAGCCTGTATTGAAAGTCGAGAAGGTCAAGACACCTGGCACCGGACTAGATGAGGAAGGATACCAGATAATCAATCCTAACTTCAGAGAGTGGAGTTTTGACGTAGTGCAAAGCGGAAGTCGGTTTCACGGAATAGAGACATTGGAGAAATAGAAATGAATAAAGAAAGTCCAGAGTACAAGAGGGTTATGGATGATATTAATGCCATTGAGTTTGATTTAATTAAACGAATAGCAATGGGTGAGCGTGTATATAAGGCTGACCTTGCCGGCCAAATCCTAGCCATCAAGGGAATAGCGATAGAGGCCGATGACCAGAGTTTACCGGAATTATATAAAGAACAATTTTCAAGGGGTATGTTACTGCCAACGGATAACGATATGGAGGACTACGCAAAGGCGGTAGGTTGGTTGCAAAACGATGCCAATTTCAGGAGGGTAATCTAATGAACTGGGATGAAGAAACATTACAACAGAAACTAAAGGATAACCCAGACTTGAAGATTGCTACACATGTAGACACTAGACTCTGTGTAGTCAACGAGAGTCCTATCAAGAAGCGCAGTAAGTACAATGTGTCAGCGCGAGAAGACCGTACCTACAACGGCATTACCTATCACTCCAAAAAGGAAAAGGATTATTATGTTAATGTGCTTGAGCCAAAGTTAAAATCAGGAGAACTAACTATAGTGTTACGGCAGGTTACTTTCTACATAGGGAATGACCCCGTAACTAAATATGTAGCAGATTTTTATACGATGAGATTATGGGCTAATTATTACTGGGATATTGAAGTCATAGAGGTGAAACCAAAGAGTGAGAAAGCATGGGGCCCTGGTGCTAAACGTAAGCTGAAATTATTTAAGTCAAAATATCCCCACCTAAGGCTGGTGATTGTATGAGTAAAACCGTACTGGACTATGAATGTTTAGATGATTGTGACCTTAATATTCAGATTAAGGTTGAATATCCCAAGAGCTTCATGCGATGCAAGGGGTGTAGGAAGCCACTATCAATGACCGACTTTCAGGGAAAGATTATGCTGAAATGTATGGAAACCTGCCCTCTTAATCGCCAGTCTCAAGGAGTCTATTAAATGATTAAGTGGTTAAAGAGATTGTTCCATAGAGATGAGCCTGAGGATATAAACAATGACCTGTTGCTATTGGCGTTTAAACTGGATGATGTACCAGACGTATTCAAGGAAGCATTTGAGGAGGAGGAATGATATGGAAGCTAAAGATACGGTGATGAAAGAAGATGCCATGTGGGAAGTTGTTAAGGAACATGAAAAGGCGTGTGCTGAATCATCCGCACCGTTAGAGTCTTGGAAATATATCCCTTTCAGAGTAAAGATATTATGTGATAGGCAAGCTGAAATCTCATTTAAGGCGGGTTGGGAAGCAAGAGAGAAAGCACCACTGGACAAAGAGGACAGATGTGATATGTGCTACCAGCAGGGCATGCAGAAAGTAGTGGATTTTGCCTTTAAGTCTATAGATGATGAACCCGAATTCCCATCTGATATGCCCGATGAATTATGGATTGAGATCAATGGAAGTAGAGAGATAACAACCATTGCTATGAGGAATTCAGTTAGATTAACAAAGGAAAATATTAAAGGATGTCTGCAAGCCAAGTTAAGAGAATCGAAGTATAAATAGAGGGGGGAATGTACTATGAACGGAAAGATTATTTGTAGAATTAGAGGAAAGCATACATTCAGGCTAAAGAGACGACGTTACCGCTGTGTCTTTTGTGGTGAACTCAGAATGATGGTTGTAAGGAAACTATTGGAGAAATAATGGAAGTATTAAATATTGATATGCCATACAAACGCTCTAATGCTAACTTTCACTTGTACGATCTGAGCGATATACACTTTGGAACTGTCCATTGTGCAGAGAATAAACTTAGAAACAAGGTGAGAGAAATAGCAGAAGACGATATGGCAATGGTTATTCTTGGTGGTGACTTAGCAGAGTTTATCACACCATCAGACCCACGCTGGGATTCTCAGGGGATTACCGACTGGGTAGTTAAACATGACTTAGGAGCATCACAGGAGAATCACGTTATCGAACAACTCACACCAATCAAGCATAAGATCATCGGTGCTATCTATGGAAATCACGAGGTATCTATCCACAGACATTCTCACCAAGACGTACATCAGCATATCTGTGATGGTCTAGGAGTCCCGAATCTTGGCTACTCCTGCTTTGTTAAGTTCCACTTTCATAGAGCGAATAGTAACGAAAGGCATTTAATTACAGGTGCATTTACTCATGGGACTGGCAACGCCATTACGGAAGGGGCTAAGATTAATAACCTGATGCGCTTTATGAAGTCGTTTGAGGCTGATTTATATGGGTATTCCCATGTCCACGACTATATACCCAAGTCATTAACCAGACTGAATGTAGATAACAATGGCAAGATAACTAACAGGGTGTCTATCGGAGCTACTACAGGCTGTTGGTTTAGAACATACTCTCAGGGGATTAATGCTTCTTATGGGGAACAAAAATGTTTTCCACCGTCAGAACTCTGTTGTGCTATGTTTACCATGAATCCAAACACGGGATTCATAGATGTATCGAGGTCGGTATGACAGACTTAGAGGCGATAACTGAGGTAGTACATCCTGTAGCCAATGAGTTAATGAAACACAGGGGCTTCCAGACTACTATACAGAAGTGGGATGTTAAGACTGTATTAGAGGCGTTCTTTATTGCTTATACAGTATCACAGGAGTTAAAGAAATGAGACCAGTATATTTCTTTAATCCATCCTATGACGAAAGGAACATCAACTTCTATAACATGGGGTTGGTGAGTATCGCCTCACACCTTAAACGAAAGGGTATTCCCGCTTACGTCTACATGAATTACCTCGACCCCAAAGTAACTAAGGACAAGGATTACGACTTGGTACTGCCTGAAGTCTTGAAACAGAATCCGAAGTACATCGGGATTAGTTTGATGACTACCCAGTACGAGAAGGCTCTGGACTTAACTAAGCGGATTAAGAAACTATCTAATGTGCCTGTAATCTGGGGTGGTAAACACGTGGATGCGTACTACGGTAGGGTTGGTGCTGGAGCAGATGATTACGTGAAGGGATGGGGAGAGTGTATGTGTGAGGCAATTTACAATAGCTCAGAAGAAGATACTATTCCACCATTTAACGAACCGCTGGACTTCTCCACTGTAGTCAACTACCAGCCAGTAGAACGCTCAATGAGGGGTAGAACGGTACAGCAAGCTAGTATCATGACATCCTATGGTTGCCCCTATTCCTGTAAGTTCTGTTACAATGCAAGGGCAGACAAGGAAGTAATCTTCAGAGATCTAAACTCAGTAGTAACAGAGATTAAACAGGTTCTCAGCATGGGTGCTGATTCCATAGCGTTCTACGATGAACTGTTCTTCCAGCGGGACAGGCCGCAGAAACTAATGGAGATGTTAGACGTTAAGTTCCCCTACTTGTGCCTTGCTAGAATCAATAGCCCTCTGAAAGACCTTGCGTATCTCAGATCAAAGGGGTGTGAGGAGATACACTTTGGGGTAGAATCTGGAAGCCAGAGGATGATAGATGAGGAAATCAACAAGAAGATTAAGGTCAGCCAAGTTATCCCCGTTCTGCAAAGGGTGCTAGATGCCGACATCTTGCCTCGAGCTTCTTTCATCATTGGTATGCCTGGCGAAAGAATTGAAGATGCCAAGCAGACTATACACCTGATGATGGAGATGGCAGAGAAGTTCGGTAACAGATTTGTAATCAACGCCTTTTTCTTTTACCCTATTCCCAACACCCCTATGACTGACGAGGCGTTCAAGAACTTGAGTGCAGAGGATTGTATTGAGGCAGCGAGGCTATCGGTTCACCCTTACAAGCTATTCAAGAAGTTTGATGCCTACAGTTTCCTGCCCGATAAACAGTTCTTTACTGAGTGTTGGTACATCTCAAGGGTACTGTCTGAAATCTGCGCACCCTATAAATACTATGAAGAATATAAACCGGACTTCATGGATTACGGACTTGGCATTTCGCAGTCAACGTATGATATAATAAATACAGACGAGCTATCCAAGAAGTGGCTAGACAAAGTGAGGGCATATGGAAGTAGTTAAAAAGCCGTGGGGATGGGAGAAGTGGTTACATCAGGGTAGGTTTGTTACCAAGATAATCTTCATCCATGGCGGGAAGCGTTGTAGCAGGCAGTACCACAGGGAAAAAGAAGAGGTCAATGTTATTATGAGTGGTGTCTGCGAAGTGGAATTGAACGGAAAGAAAACTTCTTATAACTCAGGTGATTATTTTATAGTCATGCCCAATACAGTACACAGGGTTACAGCAAACACTGACCTCTTAATGGCTGAATCGTCAACACTGGAACTGGATGATGTAATCAGGGTTGAGGATGATTACTCAAGACCAGACGGGAGGATAGATAGTGAGCATGAAAAGAATTAACAGTAAACTTGGTATCAGCCCCGTGAGTATGAACGTGATAGATTCCGTGGTTGAATACTCTACCAAATATCAAGTTCAGCTAATGCTCATCGCATCACGCAACCAGATTGATACGAAAGGGGGTTATGTCGGGCTTACCTCGAAAGAGTTTACCAATTATGCGAAAGCACCCAATATTATCCTCTGCCGAGACCACTCAGGGGCAAGTGAGAAGTCCCTGATGAGTGACCTTAACGCGGGCTTCGATCTGATTCATGTTGATTGCAACGAAGCCAAAGATGTTATTCGTGCTACTAAGCGGTTGCTGTTAATAGTTAAGGAATGTGATGTTCTACTGGAAGTAGGGACAGAGGATAACACGGGGATAAGCACAGACATTGATAAATTCTTTCATGACTTGGAATTCATCACTGATATTGTAACCCCTGAATTTATAGTGGGCGGTACAGGGAGTTTAGTCAAGGAGATTTTTCAGGTGGGTTGCTTTGACTACGATACTGTAACGAAATTAGTATCTATCGCCCACTCCTTTGGGGTTAAGTTCAAGGAACACAACGTAGACTATACGAGTCTCTGCGATTTGAGGCAGAGACTCAATGCGGGTGTAGACGCTATCAATATCGGCCCCGAGTTGGGGGTTGCCCAAACAAAGATAGTCATAGAACAAGCGCAACGACACGGAATATCATTGAATGCCTTTCTAGACAAATCGTTACAGAGTGGTAAGTGGTTTAAGTGGCTTTACGGTAATACATCCGATGCTCTCAAGGCAGTAACGGCAGGACACTATGTTTTTAATTCTGATGAGTACAAGGCATTAATAGGCAAATTAAATCTTGTGGTGGATATAAACAGGGAAATCAAGCACGGTATCTTCACCCTGTTAGACCATTATGTAGGGGGATTGGATGGAACAAAAAAGTAAGACAGCTATACTGATGACAGGAACTTACAGGGAAACAGAATTCATGTTGGACATCCTTCCCGAGATAACGCAGGGGATAGACTACGATCTCTATCTGGTATTACGCCATATTACCGATGAAGTCAGCCGCCTAGGGGCAAGGGAAACAGATTTCAGATTACCTTCTCTGGATAATCCTAACGTCTTTCTGTGTGAGTTACCCAGTATAGACGGGGCAGAGATTAGTTCACGCTATCTCATACCTGTAGGGCCGACAGATGCCACTAGGGAGTGTCAGTTCCTCAGTATGTTCTACGGTATCTTCTCTGCGATTTCCATGATGAAGTCATCGCTGCGCCATTACGATTACGTACTCAAGACGAGGACTGATTACCTGCCATCCATGTCTCTCCCCGAAATGATTGACAGGCACACGCAATCGAGGAAGATTATTGTAGACGGTGTGGCAACGTGGTCAAGGCGGTATCCTGACCGGTTCGATATTCTATGGCAGGGTTCCATTAGTGACTTGCTGTGCTTCGGTACTGTAGCTGAGTTCCTGAAGCTGTGGGACTTTGAACCAATCTTGCAAAAGGTTTGGACTGGCATACCCGAGACCACACTGTTCAGGGCGGCAATGGTTAAATTCCTCGGTGATGAAATCCAGAGCCCGAGAAGGAACGAGGTATTCTTGAAGAAATACTTTACGTGGGATCCTAATGATACTAAAGAATCATTCCATGTACTCAGGAGAAGTTCAGAACTACGGAAGTCAGACGAGGCGATTTACTTCAAGGGCAGTGAGGTTATTAAATACTTTGCCGATGAACGCAAGGTTAAAGGCAAAGTAGAGAGAGCCAAGATGATGGAGGGTTTTGTCCCTGAGATACTGAGGGTATCAAAGAACTTCTTCACCTATAGGTATATCACAGGTGAACTATTGTCAAATTCGAGTAAAGATAATTTTGGGCGATTCCTTGATTTCATGCAGGAAAATATCTGGAAGCCAGTGGTTGTACCTGATGGTTGGAATGATGTCTGCCGTAGGTTCTACCAAGAGAAAACCAACCAGAGATTGAAACTGTTTCACGATAAGACGGGTATCTGGGACAAGAAAGAAACTATCAACGGGGAAGAAGTCTTGTCGTGGTATGACATGGAAGAAGATATAAACTGGGAGTGGTTGTGTGATGGTATCCCTTGCCTGTTCCACGGAGACCCGCAACCTGAGAATGTACTGGTAACCAAGGGCGGGTTCTGCCTGTTAGATTGGAGGGAGGACTTTGGTGGTCTACCCTATGGTGATGTGTACTATGACCTCGCCAAAGTCTACCATAGATTAATTGTGGCTGGTAGTATAATCAGGGAGGGCGGGTACAGTATCAAGGAACATCCCGCAGAATACACCCTGTTATTCAATGATAAACTCATGGAATTCAAGGATATCATGGAGAAGTTCATCGTAGATAGGGGGTACGACTTAAAGAAAGTGCAGGTACTATCGGCATTGATTTACCTGAATAGTTCAGCCTTACACGAAGAACCGTACAATAGATTCCTGTATTACTTTGGCAAGAAATATCTGTGGGAGTTACTACAATGAAGGCATTTGTATTGGATGTAGACGGTGTTCTGACTGACGGTATGATGTACTATACAACCGAGGGAAAGGTAATGAAAGCCTTTGGTGCTGATGACCATGAGGCGTTAGAATTATTGCGAGGTAAAATAGACGTTCATTTCGTTACCGGAGACTGGCGTGGCTGTGACATATCTCGGGCTCGTATTAGAGATATGGGGTTCCCCTTTAGATTAATTGAGGGAAAGGAGAATAGAAAGCAATGGATTGAAGAAGAGTGGGGATTAAAGAATACAATCTATATGGGCGATAGTTTTATGGATGAGGATTTACTGAAGTCGGTTGGGTATTCCATTTGCCCTGCAGACGCCTATAAGGATTTAACCAAGGTGGTGAAATATGTATGCACACACAGTGGTGGACATAGAGCAGTTGCAGAAGCCTGTTTACACGTTAAAGAAAAGTTCCTATAAACTCTGCATCATGACGGCAGGCAAGGGAACAAGGAATTGGTATGCCCAGTTCCACAATACGAACAAGGCTATCCTACCGCTTGGCGAGAAGATTGCCATAGAGCATATCATTGATAGGTTCCCCAAGATAGAAGTGGTTTTGGCTATAGGCTACTTAGGTCAACAAGTAAAGGATGTAGTTAATGCTATCTACCCTGATAGGAAGATAACCTTTGTGGATGTGCCTGATATGAATAAGGGACCAGGTTATTCCCTGCTGTGCTGTGCGCCACACCTACAATGCCCGTTCGTCTTTAGTGCCTGCGATACGATAGTCAAAGAGATACCGCCACGACCTGACTACAACTGGATAGGGGTATCTCGTGTTAAAGATAAGTTACCCTATCTAACAGTGGCTACACACAGAAGGCAAGTGCTTCAGGTGTACGATAAGGGCGATGAGAGCGCAACCAATACAGCCTCTATCGGATTGGTGGGGGTGCATAATTACAAGGCTTTCTGGAAGGGGTTATCATCACCGCAGAACTTAGTGCAAGGGGAATGGCAGGACACATCTGGGTTGAACGCCCTGATACCACACGGATTATTCACACAGAAATTTAAACAGAACTTTACATGGTTTGATATTGGAAATACGGAGGGATATGAATATGCAAACGAATTCTTTAATAAAAATGTATCTTGAGGAACACAAACGAATCTGTGATGAGTTCCCTATAGAGAAGACCACTCTACTGTTCAATGCCATTCTAACCACATACCGTATTGGTGGCAGGGTATTCTGTTTTGGTAACGGTGGTGGATTCTCGGTAGCAGAACACTTCTATTCCGACCTCATGGAACACCCGTTTGTGGCAGAGGATAAACACGGGGCACTAGAAATTCAGCCACTAGAAGTAAGGTGTCTCGGTCTTTCAGGTGGACTATTAACAAGGATAGCTAATGACTTAAAGTTTATAAACATCTTTCTCCGTGAGCTTAGAAGTTGTAAGCCCAAGAAAGAAGATACCATAATTGCCTTTTCTGGTAGCGGTAATTCTAAAAACGTGGTGAACACATTAATGTACGCAAAATCTAAGGGTGCTACTACTGCATTAGTCGGCGGTAGGGATGGCGGTAAAGCTGGGGGTATTGCAGACATTTGTATTCTAGTACCAGGAACATCCCAGTTCCCAGGGCAGGTAGGCAAGAACGATAACTGCTTCCACATTGAGGACTTTCAGGGTAGTGTAGCCCACATGATGGCAGGGTTATTAAAGGAGGCGATATGCAAGAGCTAGATATAATGACAGCGATGCACAAGAAGACACTACGGAATTATCTAACTCGTATGACCGACAATAAGGTTGGTTGCATGAAGGTGGCTAAGAAGTACGGGTACGACTACTGGGATGGAGACCGTCGGTACGGTTACGGTGGTTATAAGTATGACGGGCGGTGGAAACCCATAGCAGAGAAGTTTATTGACCTCTACAGATTACAAAATAATTCAAAGATACTGGATATAGGATGCGGTATGGCTCACTTATTGTACGAGTTCAAGCAGTTACTCCCTAATGCAGTAGTAGTTGGGTTTGATACATCAGACTATGTAATCGCAAACTCCAGAATACCCACCTTTAGGCATAGTGCTGATACTATGTATCCCTTTGAAGACAATTACTTTGACCTTGTTATCTCTCTAATGACACTGCACAACCTAAACCATCCCAAGTTGGAAGTAGCTATCAAAGAGATAGAGAGGGTGGGTAAGCAGAAGTTTATCTTCCACGAGAGTTTCAGGAACGAACAGGAGCAGTTTAATCTACAGTGTTGGGCACTAACGGCAGCCACAGAGATAGACAGAGACTCTTGGATATGGCTCTACAATGATCTTGGCTACACTGGTGATTATGAATTCGCATACTTCGAGGGGGATGATGAGCAAATACTCTAACCTTAAAATATTCCACTATCAGGAGAAGCTGGATTCGTTAGGTAGAGAGATAACTGGGCCTGTCCATATCAGAATTAAGCCTACGAATATCTGTAATCATAACTGCTGGTATTGCTGTTACAGGTCAGATAATCTCCAACTGGGTAAGGATATGGTTAAGGCTGATTACATACCCATGGATAAGATGGCAGATATAATAGTTGACATTTACAGTATGGGCGTTAAGGCTGTTACTTTCAGTGGTGGTGGTGAACCACTGTGCTATCCCTACATTTGGGAAACAATGGCATGGTTAGCAGATACTGATATCAAGTTTGGTGTACTAACCAACGGCTCTAAATTAGACGGCAAGGTAGCTAATATACTATCCAAGTACGGCTCTTGGGTTAGGGTTTCTATGGATGGTTGGGACGATGAGAGTTATAGCAAGTTTCGTAAGGTTCCCGCTGGTGAATACACTAAGATAATGAACAACATGAGAGAGTTCAAAAAGGTGGGAGGACGGTGTCACCTTGGAGTTTCACTGATAGTAGGACGTGCTAACTACGAACACATATCTGGCATCGTATATAAACTTAAAGAGATTGGCGTGGACAGTGTTAAAATCTCCCCCTGTATTGTGAGTAACGATGGTAAGGAAAACAATGAATACCACAAGGAGATTTACGATGAGGTTAGGTGGGACATAAGAAACTTGGATCCACTAATTGACGATGACTTTGAAATTGTGGACTCGTACCACGAACTAGACGATAAGTTCTCTAAGAATTATACATGGTGTCCTTACCTACAGATTCTCACCATAATAGGTGCTGATTGCAACGTCTACTCCTGTCAGGATAAGGCGTACACTGATAGGGGGTTGATCGGTTCAATAAAGGATAAGAACTTTAAGGAATTCTGGTTCGAGGACAGTATGAAGTTCTATAGAATTGACCCTATTCACGATTGCAACCACCACTGTGTAGCCAACGCCAAGAATAAAATGATTATAGATTACCTGAATATAGAACACGAGGAGTTTGTCTAATGGATGCACGTTCAACGGCACTCAGAAGTAAAATCATAGATGTCATGGAAGCCTCGAGACATGGACACATCAGGTCTGCGTTCTCTTGCCTTGAGATGGTGAGGTCAGTCTATGAAGTAATGAAACCAAACGATAAGTTTATTCTCTCCAAAGGACACGGGTGCCTTGCCCAGTATGTAGTATTAAATGAGAAGGGGGTGATCTCGGATAAGGACTTGTTTGACTTCTGTAAGTTCGGAGCAAAACTGGGCGGGCATCCTTTCCTTGAAGTCGGTACTGGTAGTCTAGGGCATGGGTTATCTATCGGGATAGGTTATGCATTGGCTGACAGAACAAGGAATGTCTACGTACTATTAGGTGATGGCGAATGCAACGAGGGGGCGGTGTGGGAAGCCGCCCTATGCGCCTCGAAGCACAAGCTATCCAATCTGACAGTCCTGATAGATTACAACAAACAGCAGTCCTATGGCACTACGCATGAAGTCTGCGAGTTAGAACCACTAGACGAGAAGTGGAAGTCATTTGGATGGATTGCATCACACGTGGATGGGCATGACATTGAAGCACTGCGTAGGTTACTTCCAAGCCCTGATATAGGATTCCCATTAGTTCTCATCTGCCACACCGTCAAGGGGAAGGGTATTAAAATAACAGAGGAAGACTTGAAGTGGCACCATAAGGTAGATATAACCGATGAGCAGATTAAGTCTCTAAGGGAGGGGTTAAATGCGTAAGACCTGCTTTAATATGATTTATGAACTGGCTAAGAAAGATAAGAGAATCGTTTACATCGGTTCGGATGTTGGTTCGGGTACACTCCAGAACATGAAAGAAGAGATGCCAGACCAATTCTACATGGAGGGTATTCAGGAACAGAACATCATCGGCATGGCTACAGGATTGGCACTCTCTGGCAAGATAGTCTACGTGAATACTATCGCTACGTTCATCACTAGGCGTTGCTTCGAACAGGTGCTACTGGATGTTGGTAGGCACAACGCCAAGGTGAGACTGCTGGCTAACGGTGGTGGCTTGGTTTACTCTGTACTAGGGCATACCCACATAGCGGTAGATGACATAGCTCTAATGCGAACTGTACCCAACATGACAATCGTAGCACCTTGTGATGCTGAAGAAATGAAATGTCTCATGCCTCAGACGGTAGACTATCCACACCCTATGTATATTCGATTTGCAGGTGATGAACCAATATTACCCTTCCGACACGTTAATATTCCATTTGCTAATATTGTTCAGTTTTCCACCCGACCAGCAAAGGCTTTAATAATTACAACGGGGGCTACCACGCAATTAGCGATGGTCATAAAGAATGCCGTAATTATGCATATCCCCACCATTAAACCATTAGATGACAAGGCAATTTCAATCATGGCTTTGTCTACGCCAAAAATCATCACCGTAGAAGAACACTGTATCAATGGTGGATTGGGTACTGCGGTCTTGGAACTACTGAACAAACAAGGAATAAATAAACCAGTCCATAGAATAGGGATACCAGACGGTTACTGTGATATGTACGGCACAAGAGAAGAGCAGTTACAGCGTTACGGGATTACTACGGAGGCTATAGAACGTGCAATCGTTTCTTGAGAAGTTCAGACAGAAGTATAACTACATGGGTATTGTGGCATCCCTAGAGAAACTGAGATACCTCAAGGTTCTTATTATTGGGGATGCTATCATAGACCAGTACCACTATTCTTCCAGCGTGGGTAAGTCACCAAAGGATAACATCATCGTGGTGAAGTATCTTGCGGAGGAGAACTTCGCTGGCGGCGTTCTTGCTTCTGCCAATCATATCGCTAACTTCTGTGATGATGTTACACTGGTTACCTGCTTGGGGAAGATAGACCCGTGGGAAGGATTCATTCGGAAACATCTCAAGAGTAATATCAATCTGAAACCGTTCTACAGGGAAGATACACAGACGGTAGTTAAGAGGCGGTACATTGAACCGAACACACTGAAGAAAGTGTTTGGTGTGTCCTACGTAGATGATTACGAACTACCCGAGAAGACACTCAATGAGGTGTTGGATTTTCTAACTGTCGGAAAGTACGACTTGGTAGTGGTGAACGATTTCGGTCATGGGATAATGGATGTGGACATCATAGAAAAACTTAATGAGTCTGGTTTCCTTGCCGTGAATACTCAGACTAACACCGATAACCTGGGGTTCAACTACATCACTCGTTACAACAGGGCGGACTTTATATGCTTGGATGAACCAGAGATAAGATACGCCTGTCAGGATAGGTACGGCAATCTCGAGGAACTAATGGAGTTTATTGCAGAGAAGTTAAACTGTGATAAGATGATAGTTACCCACGGTCAGTACGATACCCTAACCTATAACGGTGGGTTTACCAGAATCCCTATCCTATCCAAAGAAGTTAAGGATACCACTGGTGCTGGTGATGCGTTCTTCTCTATCGCTTCGCTGTGCGTTAAGTCTGGTATGCCAATGGACTTGGTGGGTTTTATCGGTAACTGCGTTGGGGCATTGAAAGTAAGGACTGTCTGCAATCGGTCACCTATAGATAAGAGAGAACTGTACGAATTTATAAGGGGGGTATTGTAATGATTCAAATTATATGTGGCATTCTTTGGGTAATTTTAGGTGTAGTTAATATTGGAAAAGTTGATAATTGGAGTTTATTTTGGGATGGTAGTACGGGACACTGGTGGTTTTGTATTGGTCTACCCATATATGTAGCATCTCTATTATTCCGCATAGCATATCTAAAATATAACAGGAGCAAAGATGAATAATTACGGGATGGATACACACAAACTGATGTTACACCCAAAGAGAGTAAGCACGTGGCTGGATGGTGAAGAGACATACCCTATCCTTGTAGAGATATGCCCGATAGGCAAATGTAATCACAGGTGTGTATTCTGCGCTTATAACTACACTGACTACAAGGGACCAGAACTTGATTATGGCACAGTGCTTAGAACACTAAGAGAGTTGGGCGGTTTGGGTGTTAAGGCTATAGATTGGGACACGGAAGGAGAGCCGCTATTACATTCCCAACTACCTCTTTTTATTGACTTCGCTAAAGAAATGGGTATTGATTCCGCAGTAGAAACCAACGGTGTTTTACTGACCGAAGAATTTATGCAAAGGTGTGGTAGGCATATCACCTACCTTAAGGTATCGGTAGACGCAGCCTGTAACGAGACACATTACAAACTACATCAAGGTGGAAAGAAAGATTGGGAGAAGGTGATTAAGAATGTTGAGAATGCAGTTAAACTTAAAACGGGTTGTACGATTGGTATGCAGATGGTACTGCTTAAAGAGAATGAGGATGAAGTCAAGGCACTATCGAAGATTGCTCAAGAGATCGGGGTTGACTGGTTAGTAGTTAAACCGTTCTCTGTACATCCGTTCCAAACTTCGGACTTGGTTCACATGGGGGATATCAATAAGATTAAAGACCTTCCGTTTGTTACCGTAAGGGCTGAGACATTTGGCAGGGTGTTTAAGGAAAGGGATTACCCTATCTGTTATGGTGTGAACTTCCTATCCAACATAGACTGCTACGGTAATGTAACGGTTTGTAATACGCTCACTCGAAAGAATGAGTACATACTCGGTAATATTTACAAGGAATCGTTCAAGGACATCTGGGCAAGAAGACCAAAGGCGTTTGATATTAAGGAATGTAAGCGGGAAGTCTGCCGGATGGATAAACAGAATCTTTATCTATGGCAGTTGAAGAATCCAAACGGTCATGTGAATTTTATATGAAGGAGTAGTAATGAAAGTTAAAGTACCAGAGACATTAAAGAGTGGGTCAGCTACATATCAGTTTAAACAGGTTGAGGGATTAATTATTGAAAGAGATAGGGATGGTGAATATAGACCTTATCAATCCGAAATAGTTATTGATAGTAAATTAAGCAAACAGGCAAAGACGCCAACCTTAATACACGAATACCTCCATGCGGTTGACAGAAACTACCATATAGGTTTTGATGAGGATACCATTGATAGAGTAGCAAACGGCATGGCAGAGTTCTTGCAATGTCTGGATATAGAAATAGAGTGGTAGGTTGACTAGGCTTTTGTCATAAGATAGGCTAGATTTGGACTACAGTGCTTTGTAGATAGGAGTGAATATGGATTTTAATAATCTACCAGCCAAAGACAAGATAAAAATAGCCTATGCTGACCCACCATATATGGGATGTTCATCATATTATCCTGAACATCAAGAAGTAGACCATAAAAAACTACTTCTTGATTTAATGTGGAATTACGACAACTGGGCGTTATCTTGCAGCTCACCAAGTTTAGGTTATCTTTTGAATGTTCCGTTCGTAAAGGATTTAGTTCGTGTGGCTGCATGGGTTAAACCCTTCTGTTCATTTAAGCCGAATGTTAATCCTGCTTACGCATGGGAACCCGTCATATTCCGCATTAAGAAACAACGACTAACTCGAGCTGATAAAACAGTGAGGGATTGGGTATCGGTAGGAATTACACTACAAAAAGGATTAGTTGGAGCCAAGCCACCTGCGTTTTGCTTTTGGTTATTCGATTTATTACAAGTGCAAAAAGATGATGAATTCTACGATTTATATCCTGGTACTAGTATTGTAACAAAAAGCCTCGAGCTGTATAGAAAACAGTCAGTCATGCAGTTAGAGATACCTAAAGAAGAAATTAAGCAGTTAGCACAGGAGATTTAAGGAGGATGATATGAAAGAACCAACTAAAGAAGAGCAAAGGAAACTGTGGGAGTGGTGTGGATTAAAATGGTTTTGGAATCATAGTCCTGATTGCCATTGTGGTGCAGTGGATAATGATGATAGAGAAAGAAGTTGGTATTATAAAGACGGTACTGAGTGGAGGCGTGCCACTAGGTTTTGGAAGGAAGAAATGGTTTTAGACCTCAATAACCTCTTTAAGTATGCAGTGCCGAAAGCTATCCATAATTTATTTAGAAATGGAGATTCACTCAAGGATACCTACGAAAAATTATTTAAGTTGTGGCTTGATAAATGGGCGGACGGTTTTACGCTTGAAGACGCTCTATTCTGGTCGATCTGGGATGTGGTTGAATAAAAAGTTCCCCTCACTGCCGGGGGAGAACCAGTAATGAGGGGAACGAAGGAGGGGAACTAATTAACGCTTCTTGCGATAGATGTCGGTATGTAAGCGTACTTTAATAGCACAATACGTTATTAAACCTTTGGAGGCTTTTGTTTAATAAGCCTCTTTTTCTTTTTAATGAATATTACTACCCACTTAGGATACCACTTTGGCGTGTAATAGACTTGATCGGCACTTACACCACTAATACCCATATACTACCACCTAGAACACCGCTACCCGCTAGTAGTGCTACTAATATCCAGAAATTTCTATTTAATCTCGCATAGTGATTCTCAAGATATTCTACACGCCTCATTATGCCACCTTGTCCATTAGTACCTAATAAAGCCTGTTCTAATTTTATAATAGCATCATGCGACTCCCTGCAAAGTCGTTCAATTTCAGCAAAGTCAGTCATCAGCACACTCCTCTAACTTAATCTATCCGCTACTTGGTGACTTCAGGAGCACGCCTGAAGTAATATTGGACTACCAGCGTAAATAGTACAACTAGCGCACCGTTCACATCATCACGCAGACTAATCGTAGTACATCCCTGTACTATCCATAAACCTGCAATCATGAATACTAGAATCAATGCCAACAGGTCATTGAAATTCTGTGGTATAAACTTACTCATAATCCCTCCTAAAATAACTTAATGTGCCAATCTTGTTGACTCCGCTAAAATTCAATAATAGGTTGGGGCTGAAGTTGAACGGTTCAACGTCTGACTGTGAATTAGAAAGTAGAGGGTTCGACTCCCTTCAGCTCCACACTATTACACTCAATCTGAGACTAAATCTGGTCTTGACAAATAACCCATCCTATGATAATATAATTATACACAGTCAGATGGGTACAAGAACCCAATACGGGGCGGGCTGGTTGATGGACAAGGAATACATCGCCAGCCTGTTCTATTTTCCCCTCCAATAATTATTTAATCCTTTTTACTTTACAAAACGTGGGGCTACCAATTGTCAACTAGGCTCACGCCTGTTGCGGAGTTATTGAGCTAGGCACATAACTTAATATAAAACGTCTTCAATTCTTCAGGCATTTGCGTACCTAGATAGCGATAGACCTCTGCATGACCTTCCACATTGTTTGTATTCATGTACCAATTCTGCTTGTCTAGGAACATTACCAGAGCATCCCCTACCAGAGACACATTAAACGCATTATCAAACGCTGCCTTTTGTCCTAGCGTTAGTAGCGCATAACTGCAATGTGCCATCTCGTGAGCCAAAACACCAACATTCGCCCAAGGAGCAAGGCAGGCTAGGTATCGTTTACCGTTTATTTCCCAAGTGGCGGCCGGTGTATTCGATTGTACGCCTAACGCCATAATCTCTATCGGGTAAGCATCGTAAACTTGAATATCTATCTGTTCACGCCAGAAGTTCCGATACACTACGGGTACATAGTAGAGAGCACACCAGTCTTTAAAGAGTTCGTCTACATCTACGTTATTAGCCGTTTGTGCATAGTTTGGTTTCTGTTCAGGATGTGGTAATACCTGAGGCTTCTTAAACCAGCACATAATTACACTCCTTCAAGCCACCATTATGAGTACTTCACATTTATCCCTATTGCGCCTACAGTTCCCCCCTCATCATTAGTGAAAGCACAACTCACAGGTCTTCCTACAACTAAAGGATAGAAGGCACTTGTTATATCTAGTACCTGCATTGTATTAGTTCCTACCGCTAAACCGTCTGCTGTTGCCGTTCCTATACCCGTAGTAATTGATGTACCACTTCCTGCGCTATAAGTTGCAAATGTATAATCAATCGTTCCACCAGGACTCACGTAGAAATAAGCATACACAGATGTCGTGGTACTATAGTTAGCAGGAACAACAAATGAAGCATATCCAACAGCACTTTGAGGCAATGGTGCCGAAGGATAATAAGAGAATGCTTTATTAGCACCATCAAACGGCGCAAAGAATTCCTTAGTAGCACTACCAGTAGCAAAGTCGTATCCTGTTCCGCCACTATTTACTCTAAGGAATGTAAGTGCTGAACCCTTAACTATCTTAGACCACGTAGCCGAACCAGTAGCATAAGGTATATCACCCTGTGCAGTTAGGAGAGATTCTTGAACGTACTGAGTATGGTCATCACCTGTAGTTAATCCTAGTAGGGCAGAATGCGCCAGCGAACCCCCCTCAGCATTTGAGGCATGAGAATGAACAGCATCAGACCACACATTGTCCCAATCCAGTTGCCCGCCTTCTGAATTAGTACCATGAGTGTGTACGTAGTTCAATACCATGTTTAGGGCATGGCTACTCGGGTCATAGACATCGTTAATAATTGTATAGAAGCTAGCTGTACTTACCATATTCTACCCCACATCCGTAAAGTTCAATGCGCTATTTGCCTCATCATAGATATCTTGGAATATATCTTCTATCAGGGAATAGTATAATCCCCAGTCATCGGTTATGGATTCATCTACTTCCTGCCATCTTACTTGTACCCCGAGTTCTGGCGGTCTACCTTTCTCATGGATGTATTCTATTTCCCTAGGATAACCAGGCTGGCAGATAACATAGGCGTAACCGCTCTCAACACTTTCACCGTACCTTAAATCAGCCAGTCTAACCAAAGCCACAGAACCTCGAGCAGTCCTGAATACTGACCTTAAAGTATCTGACCTATTGGATGGGTCAGTACCGATAGCGTACACACACTCGTGTATCCTAACCGATTCTGGTTTCTCTACACCCGTTGCCTTGAACATCAGGACTTCAGGTGTCTTGGTACTATCGTTAGTCTGTAGATAGAGTTCAAACTGAATCTTCTTACAGGCTACTAAGCTAGTGAAGTCTACTTCCTGCACACCGTTAGCAATGATTGTTGCCGTGGCATTGGTAACAGATGTCTCTGTGTCCTTTCTGTATCTTGGTGTGATTGCAATACCTGTAGCGCAACCCTTAGTATCAATCAGCAATCTGGAGAATAACTTATCCCAGTATTGAGAAGTGCCGTAGGTGTAACTCATCCTGACCCAACCTGTAGCGGCAAAGTCGGCATTAGAATCACTGGTAGGGTTATCGGTTATATTCACATACCCTGTATGAGTACCGTAGCCAAACCATAACCGCCTGTCTGTAGACGAGTGCTGACAGAACGCAATCGTAGCACACGCATTAGTCCCAACGAATATCCAAGGGCACCACTGCCAGATAAGACCCTGTGCTGTTCTAGCTTCCCTGCCTTTATAGATATGGATGTTAGTTCCCTCATCCATAGCCACGTAGAGATAGTTCTCATCGGCAGCCATACCTACACACGTACCAATCTTCCCGATATCATCCCTGTCTCCGAAAGGACTGATAGGGGAGAATGTATTGTACCCTGTGATTTCACCCAGTCCATTCCCCTTTGAGAAGTAAACCGCCGACTGCCACGGTGTTACATACTTAAAGTTATTAAGGGAGATAGCAGTACGCAGATCGTTCATCATGTTGTGAACCCCGCCGTCTGCGTCATAGTTGTAGAGATTGTCCCACTTGCCTATCATCAGACTATCATTAATTAAGAAGATGTTACTGATATCTGCTGTGGTATCACCGATGTAGGCGGCGGTAGACCACTCTGCACCAGCATTGATTCCTGAAGTATTTGACTTGAGTTCGTTTCCTACAGACTTCCATAGTACATTCTGTGTACCAGCAGCGTTAGGAGCAGAGAAGAACTTTTCAGCCTCGGTGTCGGATAGTGTTGATGTTGTCCAAAGGTTCCCGTCAGTTGAATACTTGTAGGCTGTACCCGAACCGCAGGCTGCGAAGATGTAACCATTAAACTCTGCGAATTGTAGTACACCCGCTACAGTTGTACTTCCAGCAGTCCACGCTGTACCATATTGATAGATCTTACTAGCCGTAGCGCATAGGAACTTGGCAGCAGTCGGAGACCAGTGGAAACATACAGGTGCAGAATCCAATTCAGTAGCATCCGATTCCTCCACTTCATTAATCTTCGGTCCAAGTATAACCCTGCCATCCTGAGTCGTATCAATAGACTGTCCCTCAAAGTAGGCGTTAGGATTAGCCATGAGGTACTGCCCTTGACCGTCTATCCAGTTAGTCTGTTCGTAAACTAGCGTAGGTTGATACTGTGGAATATCCTCTGTAACGGAATACATCGCCTGCCCAGTCTCATCCCTTGCCAGACTGAATCTGTGTGTTGAAGAACCTATTAATAATTCGTGATCATATTTTCCCATATTATGCGCTCGTTATAGTTTGAGTACCAGTTCCCGTACTAAACTTCAATTTATTCTCACTGGTATCGTACCAAATCATTCCCTTGGTAGTGCCATCGGTATCCGTTGATTGGAAAGTTAAATAACCGTTCATGGTAAGAGAGGGAGCATTAGTAATTACTGGCGCAGTCAGTGTCTTATTAGTTAATACCTGGGTATCGCTAATCCCAACTATCGCACCAGTTACTCCGTGGGTTGTGGTGTCGGAAGCGTGATTTGTTAATTCAGTATCCGCATTGAGGTACTGCTTACTTAATTTATCCTCAGTAACAGAGGGCTCATAATCCCTGCTAACAGGAACTTCGGAGTTCTGATTAACCCCAATGAGTTTCCTCTTGGGAACTATCACCATAGGTTTAGCCATTATTCCATTCCCCAACTGTTAGTGATAGAACGTAGTGGCATACTGAATTTCTTGCGCCTTCTGTCTGCTTCACCCTGCCAGTACATTAACATCTGCTGGTAATCCTTTCTTGTACCAGTCTCGTAGTTTGGGAGACTCATCCAAGTGTAGAGGTAAACCGCCGCCTCGGCTATGAGGACTTCAGTCTGTGGAGAATTAAGGGCGATGGTTGAAGACCATGCTGTTGAACTTGTACCGGATGATGTGAAGTCTAAGTATCCTGCACCCCTCATTCTTAACCTATAATCCGCAGGATGGCTGGTAGGGATATAGAGATACCCATTATTATCTACTTCGTAGTCGTGAATAGGAATCCAGTCTTCCTCGGTACTGTACTGGCTTGGTTCTATATATACTGAAGGGGGAATGTTCTGGGCAAACCCCACGTAGGCTACATAGGTCTTACCCCTGCTGCCTGATATTACACGGGCATCATCCACGTAACTCGTGCCTGCCGCCACATCATGGTGGATTGCAAAGGTTACCTGCGTGGCATTAGGGTCAATGTTCTGTGTTACATAGAAGTTATCGTTGCGAGGATTGTCTTCAGTCCATGTGGTTCCCCCATTATGATACTCTGAGTATGTCTGAGTAGAACCGTCATTGATAGATAGCCGTAGACAACTCCCTACGTTACACCATCCCTGACTGGTAAAGGTTACATTCTTACCTCGTAGTAATTGCAGGTCTGCATAATCTGTTATACCCTGAGATAGAGAACCTGCCGCTGTAGTCAGTCTTGCGGAGGTCAATCCCCCAGAACGGATATAACTAGATGTGGCTACGCCTGTAACGGTTACCGTTGTTTCAGTCCAGTAAGTAAGATTGGTGGATGTAGTCCACGTTTCAAACGACCCGTCTTTTAGCCAGTTACCAGAAACGAGGGAATCCTCCCATATCTCTTGGTAGAGGTCAGGGTAAATATTCTTGGCGGCTGTAATTAGAGCCCGCCTCTTTTCCGATGGCTGGAATAGTCTGTGTAGTTGATACGTGATTCCACTGAAGGTTGTTGTGCCATGAGTGCCAACGATGTAAGTGCCTGCAGTTAAAAGTGAAGACGTAGATACCTTTCGTTCTTCTCCTGTATTAGTTCCAGATGTAACGAAGTCGTAGGTAACATCCGTAATCCAGTCGTTGGGTTTAGCAAGTAAAGCAGAATCTACCACCGTAACCGTACTTCCAGTTCCCGTAGTGGTTGATTCCCAGTAATCTCCTATCTGTTGGGAAAGCAAAGTCATTGCATTTTGTAAAGTTGTTGCCATCGCTACCTCTCCTGTACCCGCTCCTCAGGTCTTGTATATCCCTGTACTAATTCCCCTTTCCTAGTATGGGCAAATGTTTTTTCTGTTGACCTACTGTACCCCTGAGATACATCTGACAATCTACTGTAACCCTGTACTTTTTCGTTTGGTCTGGTGTATCCTTGGAATTCCCCTACTCTGGAGCTTCGAGGTACACCCCAATACAAGGGGAATGTTAAGGGGAATGTTAATCCACCTGCCATATCTTATCTCCTATAGTAAACATTGGAGGTTTAACAGAGTTCTCAAGTGCCTCATTTATCTCTTGCTCATTACCGTGTACTGGTCGATTAGCAAACTTTATCATTTCCATTGTTGCTACATGAACAGCAAGTTTCTCAATTGGATTACTGAAGTCAATAATATCTGCTGGATTGAGATTACTAACCTTCATCCCCTTCTCTTTTGATTTGTTAAGTCTATCAGATGTTAGGTTTTTCCCTCTCTGCCCTACATACATTCGGTTAAACCCATCTCCAATAGTCTCGCCCATTGTTTTGTTATAGGCAGAAACGAAAACCTTTACTTGCTCATTCATAGGCGAAGGCTTCCTTACTGGTTTACTCTTTATGTAGTAACCTTTTTCATCACGCCTGAGTTCTGCACCGTCTTTCTCGCTTGAGATAACTTTAATCTGTGGCATTATACATACCGCCAAGTGTATTTGAGTCGTACAATACCAGCAGTTAAGGTGCTTAAATTAGCACCCGTGGCTGTAACATAAATCAAGTAATCTGTAGCGGCGGCGTGATACAATTCTCCTATTGTGAAGTAAGCACCCTTAGTTTTATATACAGTTCCCTCGGAATCAGATACAAGATTGCCAGTTGTTTCAAGTATCCCATCGGGGTTACCCGCATCACCCATTGTTATTCTTAAATCGGTTAAATCAGTGGCAGTAAATCCCTCTGCTAAGGTTATTTCAGGAACATAAAACACCGTGTTTGCGGGTACACTTATAATGGTTACTGAATCAGTTGTGGCGACAGCATCAAACATTGTTGCAAGTCCACCCCTACCAAGCCTGACCTCGTTTGATATAGTACCTGTCATGTGCGAGTCTCTTAGTAAAAGACCTTTTCCTATTGAGAACTGACCACTAAAGTCAATGTAATTAAAAGCACTACTAACATCACTATCGCACGCTATAAAGTAAGCCGGACCTGATGAACTAGGATAAACATTTCTGATAGATACCTCTTTATGAGTTGCATAATCGCCACCTTTTATGTAAATGTCATACCCATCTTCCGTAGCATCATTCGTAGCTTCAAAGTAGATACTATCCAATAGCAAGTTTCTAATCTGATAACCTGCACCTTGATTATCTATAACAATCCCATGCCTGTCTATGTCCTCTATGACAGTGTTTAATATCCTTATAGAGACTCCAGCACAAACCCAGATACCATCATGGCAATCTTCTACTAACCCACCCTCAATAGTACATTGAATGGCTGGTGTATTATCTGGATTAGAACCTGTTCCCCAGGGACTACCGAGTTTGATTCCACCAGTGTACGGATTAGTCCCGTGAGTACCACACCCCATGACTATAGGTTGAACTATCCTCATACCATAACCGGATGCTTCTGTAACGTGCAAACCCCACAACGTGAAGTCATGGAATCTAACATAGTCAATGGTACCTCTACCCATATTGTTAGTAAAGATACCAACAGTAGCTGTGTCTGCTCCTTGCATATTGAAGTGACCAAAGTAGAATCCTATATGGGGACTGGATGCGTCTGTAGAAGTTATCATTGTAATAGCGGAACCTGTTGTCAGAATAGTTTGAGTTCCCTTGCCCACTAATCTCTGACCACTGTTGTTGACAATAATACCCGTAGCTCCAAGTGTAAATGTTCCGGTAGTCATTTGAACGTAGTCACCTGCATTGGTATATAAAGCATTGAATTGGACATAATCATCCGTGTTGTCGCATTGTCTACCCGATGAAGCACCAGCTACAGCCTGTCTCTTTTCAGGAGTTGTTGCAGTATTGGCTGCAAGAAGAACACCACCTAATGAAGTGTAAGCCAATGTATCAGTTGCGACATAGGGTAATTGCCCGTCTGTACCAATGGCAAGTTTACCAGCAGTATTAGAACCTGTACCTACTGCTATATCACCTTTAGCATCCCATAGGGAATCAGTTGCCAGTGGATTAGCAATTGCCCCTGAACCTAATCCGTCCAGCTTTGTTATTTGGGTAGAAGTCGCATAGCCATTTTGCACTGCCGTAGCCGCAGGCATTGAGATAGTAGGTGCGGCCGCCGCAATAACTGTTAGCGTTTGTGTGCTTGTAAGTGGTGCGGTAAGAGTTGCAGTCTGTTTGTTAGTAATAGACTGTGCCCCATCAGCTACGGAAGTAACATCTCCCGAGTGATTAGGGTGAACATATTTATTGGCTTCCGTGGCAATAGCATCGAGTTTTGTAATTTGAGTAGCGGTAGCTAGTCCTTTTTGTACAGCGGTAGCACTCTGTATATCATCGCTACCATCTGTATGCGAACTCTTATGAGCCTTTGGTGCGTTATTAGCGGTAACATCGGCACTTGCCGCTATTGTCGCTAACTTTGTCCTTTCTGCTAATGTATAGACACCATTAGTTGAACCATCAGAATGATTATCAGTATCAAGGACATCATCACCAGGTGTAAAAGTGTGATGTGCCGTTGCTACATATTCATCTTCTGTAGGATGGACACCGCTCTCTGCACTATTGTGTTTTATTGTGGAATCTGCCATTTCCTACCGCCTATATATCTTGTTCCGCATCACACGCTTTGCCCTCGTCATGCCTGCACGTATGTACCTTAGTTCTAGGTGCTTCCTCATTAATCTGTCCTGCATTGATAGTGGCGGCATCACCTAGAATGCCCTTAGTCGCTAGTATCCATGCGTTGATTCTATTCTTTGTTGATGTTGGTATTGGTTCTTGAAAGGCTATATCTATTGTGTATCTTTGTAAACTCATAATTAAACTCCATAAATGTGGCGTTCTGAATTGTAGATGTTAGCTATTTCTGTGGCAGAGAGGGCAACATTAAGGATTCGGACTCCTCCAATAGATCCGTTTAGTGGTGCGTTATTGATACTAGCTTTACCTACTCTCAAATCCTGAGCATCATTCCCCGTAATATTTGAATGATTACCCGTAGTATTGAGATGAACACTAACACCATCATGGTAAATTAAGGCATTTGCTCCTTCTTTAGTTACACAAGCAAATACGTACCTTCCTGCTAAATTGTCTATATCGGTTGATGTTATTTGTGCATCTCCTCCACCATCTGTCCTAAATCTTTCTCTATAAGTAGTGGTAGTCTGAAATTCCTGGTAGTATTCAAATCCATCTACCGTATAAGCTGATGCCTTTGAAACTATATCACTATAAGAATTACCACCAATCAAGTTTATCCAGCAAAGAATTGTTAGATTGGTCGTTATGTTTAGACTAGTATTATGTCCACAGTTAATTACATCATCAGTATTATCAAAACTAAGTACCTTCAACCCACTAGGTAATGTAACCCAAGTAGCACCTGTGATTGTGCCATGATTACCATAGCCTGATAGGTCTTTAATAGTCGCAGAAGGATAGTCTGTTTGCCCCTCTAAATAAAGAACACAACTTGAATCTGGTTTATAGATGTTTTGTCCAAACCTGCGTGTGTATCGTCTAGCCGCACTAGGCATTATCGCCTCCTATTGTTCTATTACCACGTCTACCCTGATAGCCATGTTAGTTCCTGCGGTAACAGAATCGTTGGTTACCAGAACCATGTATAAGTCATTAGCACCATCAGCGCACTTAAACGCTAACGGTAGATTCCCCGATGTTGACGGTGTTACTATGGCGTGGGAATCCCCTGAACCCTGATTGGATAAACCCACCCAATCAATCTGCCCTTGGAACTTACCTATGTCTGCCGTAACAGGATGCAGATTGGCGGCATTGTCCATAAGAGTTCCGCCAGTAGGCAAAGCGTTATACAGGAATCCTGTAAGTCTAGCCGACATCAGACTACCGCCCATCGTAACTGTAGCCTTAGTGATGTAGCCGAACTGCCCCTTGTCCTTTGTAACATCGGCAAGTGCTATTGTAGTACCCGTGGCAGTGGAGTTCAGAATCATGTCATTCGCTGTGTAGGCGGCTAGACCCGCAGCGGAAGACGACCCCGTAACCGTGCAGATAAATCTGTCTGGAAGAAGGCGATAATCTACCATTTTATTCTCCTACTTTTCTAATATGACTCCGTTTATGTCCAGCGAGTCCGAGGGCGTTCTTAAACGTATTCCCGCAGACATCGCATTTATATTCAGTTTCTATTTTGGGTTCTACCTTCGGTGCAGCAAGTCCAGCAAGAACCGCTCTCTGTAATTCCCTGTCTTCCTGTCTCTCTTTTTCCTTCCTCTCATTCTCAATGGATTCCCATTCTCTCGGGTGCTTTAGTCTCATGTGTCTTTCTAATTGATACTGATTAGCAAGATTGGACTTCTTACATTCCCTGAATCCAAGACTATCATAAGTCTTGTTCTTTATGGAATCCTTATGAAGCAGGCATTTAACATTACCCTTGAAGACGCTTATGTGTGGGTCTGAAGCTACGAACCTGAATGTTCCATCAGGATTCTTTTGTTTCATTTTGTCCCTCACCATGTAGTAAAGGACTGGTAACTTCTCTCCTGTCTTAGAATCCCAGATGTATTTGTATCCTGCACTTGAGATTGTCTTTAATGACATTGGGGCGATTTCGTTTGATACTTCCTCCCCGCCCTCTCTCAGCATTTCCTCCACCACCGCATCTCTATCCTGTTTCTCTGTTGTTACCTGACTGGCCTCCATAAAAACCTCCTAAGTTTTTAGTTCCTCGTTAGTCATCCTAAATTTACTTTATCCAACTGCAATAAATCCATGTAGTCTACTTTGTGCTTCTCACCCCTCATCTCGTCAGCTATAAACTTTAGACTGTCTACAGTCTCCTCGAAATAACCAGGGATATTGATTCTTGTAATTCCCTTGAACTTCTTGGCTGGTCCCAAGTCGGTATGGTACTCTGCCAACTTGCCATCCCTGATAACAAAGATTATCTGGTATCTTCGATGTCCCCTGTGTTTTGGGGATTGATACAAGTCTTCCCATAACCAGAACGCTTTCTCATCTCCACTGATGTGTGTGGTGATTGGGTATATCCTTTGTGCAATCGTTTTTGTAGTATCCATAATAAAGTGTCTGGGGGGCTGTGGAAACCCCCCAGACTAAAAAGGGGGCAATCCTACCCTCTCGGATAGGCTATTCCGACTTCTTGCTCTCCTTAACTTCTTCGTTAGGTTCTACCTTCGGTTCCTCTGTGGCTTCCACTTTGGCTTCTTCTGTACCATCAGTCTTGATTGCTACGGGACCACCACCGAATTCAGACGGCATATAGATTCCATTTGTCTGCCTCTTATCGTATGGGTCTATTGGTCTCCTGTCTGGTACGAGTCTACGCTTCTTGTCAATCGCTACCCAAGCCTTCCACTCTGCTTCCAGTCCACCGTAGTCTACAGGGTAACTAGGTCTACGGGATATCTTCAGTTCCGTGTTGGTATCCTGATAAACCTTATGACCGTAGTGCCTCAGTTTGTGGAACAAACCTGATTCTATTGCGACATTAGCGAATGGTTGTGCGAATGGAAAACAGTTTAGAACCCGAGTGTTAATCAGGATGCAGGTGAACACCGACCAGTGTACGGGGTGTAACCCTGTATTCTCCTTGTAGTACGGAGAGCAAATCGGTCTACCTAGTTTCTCATCCACTATGTAGGGGACTACAACAGGCATATCCCAATTCAGTAGTTTGAGTAGTAAATCTTCTGTTGGTAATGCGTCATTCTCAATTATCAGTACCCACTCAAACCCTGCGTCATGGGCATACATACAAGCTGTGTCCCTCATCATGTTAAGGTGCGCTGCGGGAATCCCCGCATTGATGTCTACCATCTCGTGTAACCAGCAACAAGCACCTGCTTTATTGGTTTTCACTACCATGTCCACCGTCCTCTGCCAAGCACCAGGTTCCCACATTACACCGATTGGTGCAACTAAAGTAGAACCTGGTCTGATATGAGGGTGTTTAAGTGGTGCTGACTTAAACACCCTATCCTTCTCAATGTCGCTTGCAAAGAACCTTAACTCAACCCCAGAATTCGCATTAGGGTTGCGACTGAGGAATTCTTTTTTCTCCTCGTCATTAACCTCACTCACTATTTACTTACCCCCTTTTTTTATTTACAACCCATAAACGGGTATGTATCCCAACGAACCTGCAACGTCTAATATCTTTACCCAGTATTTGCAAGTAGCAGAAGCACCAGGGTAAAGCGGGCCGATAGCCGCTGCTGTCCCTGTACCATTAGCCTGCCAACTTGCAGCATTAGTTAGACGGATGGCAGTACCCCCTGCATTGATTTGCATTGTAGTACCGTACAGGATTGAACTAGCACCCATTGTTATAGTGGAACTGGTTATTTTCATATAGTCAGTTGGTGCGGTTGCCGAACCATGGAGATAAACCGTTGGTGCAGTAGCAGCACTTACATTCCAGTCTGTTCCTGCATTTAATGGGTCTATTATATGGAGTGCGTTGGAAGTCCCACCAATTACCACAGACCAAGTAGGATTGGACTCATCGCCTATCTCTCTATGGAAGCCGATGTCCCACGCTTTATCATTTAATTTGTTAGCCATTTATCCTCCCTTGATGTAGAAGTGGTCTACACCTGTATCAAGAGGCGGTTATACGATACCGCCAAACGGTTATTTAGTCGCTAATTGATTGTTCCCACGCTGGGAGTTTGATGTAGATACCTCTTGCGAGACCGTCACGGTTTTCAACACCGAAGTAGTATGCGAGCCCCTGGTCTCTGTCAACTGTGGTCTCGAATTCCTTGATGGCATTAACGCCATCTTGGTTATACTGGAAGGTTGCTCTAACGGGATTGCCAGAACCCTGGTCTTGCATTTCAACCCTCATATAAATCCACTTGTCGGCAACTGGTGCCACACCCTTCATCCTTAGGTTGCCGAGAGGTTCTGTTGCCACAACAGCATCGTCAACCCATGCACAATGCACGTTGGCATTTGTGGCATCGGTATCATAGACGAGACCGCAGAAGGTGGTACAACCCGTAGCGAACTGGGTAACTGTACCCATTTCAACGGGTAGTGTTGCGGAGGCGCAGGTTACTTCATCAGTGAACCCGAAGTTGAAAGCCATGGTAGCTACCGCATCGAACTGAACTAGTGCCTCTACGGCGTTAAAACCCTGTTGTCCGTAGAACATTATCTTGCTTCCGCAGAACTCAATCATGTCGTTGTCAGTAGCATCCAAACTTCCCGCGATGTGTTGTCCCTTAGTAGCACTCTGGGAAATGGTATATGAAGTGTTACCTGTGTCAAGGGATTGTGTCCATGCTAGACCGTAGGATGTGTTGGTGGAATTTGTTCCACCATCCAAACCTACTAAACCTGTACCTATGCTAGTATATGCGAGGGCATCTTCGAATCTTACGATACCCTTTCTTCCTGAATTAGCCATTTGTTTTTTTCTCCTATCTGTTTTTTCGGCGGACTTCACCGCTCTTAGTCCTGCCATGCGTCTTCATCGCTTATTCTGATTTGCGGCAGGCTATTCACTTATCCCGTTAAGGATTGTTTTATGAAGTAGGAGCCGTGGCGTCCGATTCCATTAAGTAGTTCCAAGCGGACTGTCTCTCACCATAGGCGTACTCGTCATAGTGATAGACGTGGTTTCCACCACCGCCTCTCTTCTCATTACGTACATTCACAACTCTGGGTGCTCTACCCTGTACCAGAATTACGCCTTCCTTAGCGAAGACTGCGCCCTTGGCATCGCCACTACCATCCACCGCAATGTTACCATCGGGGTAGATCATACAGTTGGCTACAGGCAGGTTGAACCCTGTCTTGAATACCGAGGCTGTGGGGCCGTCAACTACAATCCCAGTACCAACTCCAGCTACTAACTCGTTGTACAAGTCGTGAATCTGGAATGGATGCAGGATACAGTTGATTTCACTGGTAGAGGTTTCCGTAGTATTACCACGTATATTAGCTACTGCCGAAGCAATGTAGCCTGATGCTAGGGTTACGCCTGCGCCTGGGTCTGAAGTGCCGGTAAAGGTTGCGAATAGTATTAAGCCATCCAAATCCTTTTTGCGTTCAATGGCGTTCTGTCCCAACGTACCAATCTTGGAGAATCCTTTCTTGGTGATTCTCGCTTGAACCCTATCGGTTAAGAAGGTTTCAATCGCTACCATTGTCGGGGTGATAGTCATAATGGTATCGGAAAGCTGTTGGGGATTATCGAGTTCGGTTGTTTCGGTAATGGATTGGGCGGTTAGTTTAGCATAGGTAATTTCCTGCCATGATAAACCAATACCTTCTCCGAGTGTTTCTTTGGTTACTAGGTTCTGCACTACACCTTCGTACTCTCTCGTAATTCTAGCAGATGAACGGATATCATCTAAAGAATCAGCAAGTGCAGATGTAGTTGTCCATCCTGAATTTGCCATGTATATCTCCTATTTTAATAAGTGCTTTTAATCTTGTTGTATCTGGCTTGATTTACTTTATTAACAGGTAAATCACCAGCACCGAACGCTGCCATAAAGTCAGCATCCGATTTATCAACCACACCCGCAGATGTAGTTGTGTCCTGCGAATCCATACCGTATTTCTTACGGAAGTCTGCCTCAAATTGCTTGAACCTGTTTTCAGCTTCTTGCTTCAAAGTTTTCTCGAGGTTATCCCTATTCTCTTTAACGAGTTTAGCGGTAGACTCTGTGAACCTCTTACGCCCTGCAAAGTAATCAGGTGCGTCATTAGCGTAGTCTATTCGCTTGTCGAGTGGGTCTAGTCCTAAAGCGATTGCCTCTTCCTTGAGGGACTGCTCTAGTTTCTGCCCGTACTCTTCCCGTTGTTTAAGGGTTCGCTCCTCTATCTCCTTTGATTTATTGAACTCTACTTCAGATCGCAGTTTACGAAGTTCTAACTGTGCCTTGGCATCTTCGTCAAGGTCAGAGAAACTACCTTCGTACAGTTTTGCCTTTCTCTCGGCTAGGTCTGCCCGCCGTAAGGCTTCATCCAGTTCCTTCCTGACAGTTGTCTTGGCACTGTCCTTGATACGGTACATTTGCCCTTCAAACTGTTCTGCTATTATTTTCTTGATTCGCTCTTCGGAAAGCTCTGGGGCTTTTGTTTCCTCCACTTTTACTTCTGCCGGTGGGGTTTCTATTACTGTGGTTTCGCCCACTACGGGTGTTGTTCCACTTTGAGGATTAATTTCCTCTACCATATAAATCTCCTTACTTAATTACTGTATTTTAATTCCCTACATTATAGCACATTTGTTCTACTTTTGCAAGTACAGTCTCACTTTGTTTCCTTGATTGTCTTCACTTCACCGGAATAAGACTTACCATCCTTGAAGCAGATATGCAGGTATTTATCCTGTCCTACCTTCTTGGTTCGGACTCTTCCACCCTCCCGAACACATTTCTCAAAATCTGCTGGCATATTTACCCCCTAATAGGCATAGAACATATTTATTGCACTCTTTATCTGTGGGTTCGTTGCCTTCATTCTTTGCTTCTGCGATGCTATCATCGTTCTAATCATTACGATTTGTGGAGACTTAGCCAGCATCATCTTGGCTCTTCTCGGGTCAGTGTTTTCTATAATCTTTATCTGGTCGGACATAGACTTTAATTCAGGTGGATACTGCCTCCACATCTGATTTTCTAACTCAAAGTATGGTTCTAGTATCTTACGAGCTTCCTGTAACTGACGTAACTCACTAGTTCCTTCCCACTTAGCCAGACTGGCATTCTCTATTTCATTCAGTGCTTCCTGCCCGTACTGCTGAACGAACATTGTTTCCCGTTTATCAGCTTCTTCAAAATTATATCTGTCATACTGGTCGTACATCTCAGGGGAATACATCGCCTTATAATAAGCGTCAGAAGCCAAGTCCAACGGATTCATTTCTGCTAATTGTGTTGGAGTTTTAGGTGTGTTAAAGTAAGTCTGTATGGTTTCAAATTCTGGTAACTTGGCACGTAGGGCGTAAGCATAACGTCTATTATTCTTTGTTGCATCTATCCTATCTTTGAACTGGGAACCATTCCCAGTATCACGATATTCAGCACTAGCCATCTCTATTTCTTGCCTGTAACCATCTTCTATATTTTCGCCCAACACATTCCAATTATCCCAAGTAATGCTCTCGGTAGTTTCTCTCCCAACATCTCTAATCTTCTGAGACATTTCCTGTATCTGACTATTCTTGTCAACCAGTATTCTCTGAGAACGTGGCAATGATTTATACTTTGCACTATATTCTTCCAGTGCTACTTTATCTCTAAGTTCTTCACGTACATCGTAAGCACTCTCGGGGAAGGCTCGCCCACCCATAAACTGAGCTACAAATTCCTGTGGTTCGGTAGTATCCTTATCTAGCAATGGTTGTGCTGTGAATGGTATGAATTTACTCGCAAGGAATCCTGCCCAATCTGCTGGTGTTTCGAATGGTTCACCCATATAATCGGTTCTCTCTATTAAACCTACTATCGTTCCCGTGAGTGGTGATGTCTTGCCGTACATGAACTTAATAAATGGATTATCGAATCTATCTAATTTAAGTAGGTCAGTCGGATTATCTACGGTTGCCAGATTACCACCCAGTCTTGCTAAACTGTATAACATCCCCCCAATTCCAATCTTGGTATCCCCAATCTCTACAGTCATAAACTTAGCACTAGTAGGATTAAGATTGGGTTCTTGCCCTAATGCGGCACTAACACCAATGTACATTGCTGTTCCGCTAGCCATTAAACCAGCAATAGATTTCCTAGCCTCTGCGCCTGCCAGACCTCCCCTGAAGGCATCTCCAATGAGTGCTAGACTGGCCCGAGTGAATCGTGGTGCAAAGGCTACAAAGGCACTTTCCATACTTCTCTGTGTGGCGGAAATACCCATAGCTTTAGTAGATATATCGCCAGTCATTAGAGATACCGTTCTGCCTAATTCCTGTAATGCGGCTTCAGACATATTTGGTTTTCTTAATGACTTCCACAGGTTTTCCCTCGCTAATTGTAGGAATCCAGTGTATAGTGCTTCTGCTCTACCGTAGGTTTGTTTCACTACTTCTTTGGCAACACCACCTGCCAATGGGATTTTACCTGCAATTTTCTTCACAACGGGTAGTGCCTCAAACATTTCAGTTACAGCAATAGGAACACTGTACCTAGCCATTTCTTTATTTAGAACCTGTATTTCGGGTAGAGCCATGTGTTTCGCTAAGTTCTGTGGCTTTACTAGAAACTCAAACTGTCCCTTAACAGTTTTTGCCCATACATCGGGGCGACGGCCGAAGACGGCTAGACCCTGAATAAATGGTGCGGAATCATCAAGTACCGCAGTAAGACTACGACTTACACCACCCAGTGTTCCCATTGCCGCTACCCACTCATTCCCTTTCTGCGCATAGTTTTTTTCCATGAACGTAACAACATCATCGGGAAAAAACTTATCCCTGAACTCTGGTAGTTTGTTATAGATACGCTCGGTTCCTTCCCCTAGTTTATGGGGTAATGCCTCACGCCCTGCATAACGAGATAGATATTCATAACGGTCTTTCTTTAATGGTTTTAGCTGTGTCTTAGTATTGTTTATCAGTTTGTTGATATTATCTTTATTATTTTTAAGGAAGTCAGCGAATGCCTGTTTGTTTAATGCGTATGTTTCCTTATAACTCTTCTCCATAATTTTATTGATAGTATTTTCTTCTATCTTCATATCCTGCATAATGGAACGTAGTTCTGTGATATTGAATTTATTTGTACCACGAATCTGAGCACGTAACTTTTCTGCAAGTACATCCGCATATTCTTTATTTATCTTACCAGTTGTACCACGCAAAGTCTTTGTGATTGAAGTGATGATTGCATTAGCTTCCCTTGGTTTTATTTCATAAAGTCTTTCTAATCCTATGGCAATATCAGGTAAGTCTCTACGTATTTTCGCCATAGTTGCGCCAGCAATAGAACTTCCCTTTGTAGTAATTACATTTTGTACTGCCCTTAGAGCACTATTGGCAGAAGTAACCCTACTGGTTAGAGCCTCTATCTGTGTGGCTTTTTCAGGGTAGGTTGTAGCAAATCTTTCGATAGCAGTTTTACCAAGAGGTTTAACATTATCAACAAATCTCTTTCTGGCAATACTCCTGATTGTCCTATCTATTTCACTGGACATTATTTCCATAGGGTCAGTGTTATAAATAATTCTTTCACCCTTTCCTAAGTGAGCCAGTACCGCTTCCTCTTGAGTTTCATACAGTCTATGCAAGGATGGGTCAGAGCCAAACTTACTCTCTACGATTCTACCGTCTTGTGTCTGAATCGCCTTAACAGGGCGGCTGATTAAATCCTTTGGTTTTATACCCTCTGCTATTCTTAACTGATTTAATTCATTTTTAATAGCATTGACTTCTTTGAAGAAGTTTTCAGTCGCTTTATCGGTAAACTTGTAATTCCCGATGTTATCCAGTATATCGCCAATGTATTTAGAACCGCCAGATTTCAATGGGATTGCATTATTCACTAGTCCATCATCTGCCATGTTCACTAACTGTTTGATATTCCCGAATTTACTTAATCTTGGCATGGTATAACGGTTAATGTTACTGCCAATTTCCTCTAACCTCAACATATTTACAAATGACCTTCTAACTACTTCAGTTGGGTTTACGGACTGAGCATTAATGAATCCCGATTCACCTAATACCGCCTTTACAACTTTCCCGAGAAGAGGTTTAGTTTCTGCCCATTGAGCGAATCCCCTTAACGCATCCTGTTTATATGCCTGATTCAATAATTCCTCGGTGGGTAATACTGCCATGCCAGACTGTTGTATAGCACTATCTATAACACCTGGAACTGCACCACGTTGTACTAGCGGTTGTGCGATACCACGGATACCGCCCTTTAATGCCCGCCCTGCGGCTCCTAGAACAGCACCAGTGGCTTGTTCCGTTAGACCCCACGGACTAATCTGTGCTAGTCCACCTGCAGCACGACTTATTTTCCCCGCAGTAGTACCAGCCTTTCCCATCCCCTCAATAACACCAGCCAGACCGCTACCCTTTCTTAATACATCGCCAACCTTGGCGATTTGACCTGCCTTCCCTATAAGTTCCCCACCCTTGGCAATCTTTGAAATCTTACCGATTCCTGATAGGGCTTGCCCTGCTCTGCCTACCATTCCAGCACCACCAGAAAATAGCGATGGAACTAACCATGGGATTGTCTCAACGCCAAACTTCACCCACCCAGGCACCTGTTCTTCGTATTGTTTTCTCTCAGACTGTAACCAACTCTCCCCCGCCTGCCTTGGTGTAGTCTCTTTGGTAAACGGAGAGGTTACAATAGCACCAAACGGCTCAGTAATATTCTCACCAATCCAGTTAAAGGGAGCCATGAAAGTATTGAGTGCTTTCTGGGGAAGTGATGTCGGTTGCTGTGGTGCCTGAACTTGGGTTTGTGGAGCACCCTGCGATTGGTTATAATCGCTAAATATATCAGCCATCTCAGGGTCAGAGATTATCCTTGAATAGTTTACATCACCACTCCTGGCTTTCTCATAAGCCTGCTTCTTGAACATAGTGAGGGCTTGTGGCGATAGTTTTCTAATTGTTTCTGACGGTGAGGCCATTTATTTCATCCATTGCATATTGTAATTTCTTCCAGCAGGTGCCGTCTGAGCACCTAGCCTGAACTGAGTTTCCTCCGGTCTCTGCGCCTTATCGTATTGTTGGTATCCCTGATACTGCTGTTGTGCGGTCGGTCCCATTCTTGCCCACATCTGAGTTGACGGTGTTGCTAAATCAGGCATACCACCACCACCTTCTGGCGAGAATCCTTGAATCGCCTGCCCAGTCTGCCACCCATAATCTTTCTGTTGCAGTGGCATCATCCAAGGTTGTACGGCTGGTTGCTCCTTAGTGTAAGCAGCGTATTCTAACCAACTTAACGGATTAGCCGCTAACTGAGATTTGTACTGTCTTTCCTTTTCTGCCGCTTCTAATTGTGACTGTTGCTGTTGCCATGCAAACTGTTGTTCTTGTAATGCAAATGACTTTTCCTCATAGGGAGTTAACGATGGTTTCCAAGTAGGATCCATACCACCTACCTGCCACGAATTACTATCGTAGTTGAAAACCATTATCTTACCAGTCTGCGGATCAGTATAACTTTTCTGGTATCCCGAGAAATCAGTTCCCTTGTTTTCTCCCCACGCCCCAGTAGGATCTGCTTCTGTTGACTTAAAAGTATCGAAACCAGCATAATCAGAAGGTAATCCTCCCCATGGAGTTTGACTTGTAAAGTCAGGTTTGAATTTATCTCCGCCTACTTGGGTTCCTGCCCAGAATGGATTTGTATCCTCGGGTGCTTCGGGTTCTTTATGAGCCAACAACCATTCCTGTTGTTCAATCCAATTAGCTACAGTATTATCACCATCTGCACCTGGTTCATTCCAAGCATTAGCATAGTCTAAGTATTCACCACCCTCTCCATCAGCAACTACGGGTATCACCCTGCCATATTTTACTTCTTCTCTTATAGGTGTTCCAAGCGGAGGATTTTCTTCAGGTTTTTCCGCCATCCAATCCTCAAAAGATAGCTTACTACCGCTAGCCAAATAAGCATCATAGTTTATGGCATTTTCATCTATCGGTGGTTGACTTGACTGATAAGTATTAATTGCAGTTTGGGCAACGGTACTAGGGATAGGAATAGTATCGGTAGTAGTAGCCTTGGTAGTAGTAGCCTTGGTAGTAGTAGCCTTGGTATCCTTGTGGTATTGATTTTCCCAAGCCTGCGCTTCAGGTGATTTTAGATACTGCTGGTACTGGGCAAAAACATTTTTATCATAGTAAAGTTTACCAATGCTTTCTTCACCATAAGTATTCTTTAACCATTCTTCGTAATCCATTCCCCTATAGGTTTTTTCTGCCATTGTTAGACTCCTCGCTCAAGCTCGTACATTTGCTTGATGGCTTGATTAGCTATTTTCTTTTCTAGTTCTGCTCTGTAATCAATTAAAGGTTTGACTTCCTCGTTGAATAATTCCTCGAGAACTCCCATCCCCTCTGCTATTAGTTCGTTAAATAATTCTATGTGTTGTTCCATACTTATGCCTCACGTAATTCTGTAAATAACGGTTTACAGCGTAACCATGGTTCATCCATATTGTAACCAGTGTTTTTATTTAGTAGTTGATTCCACTCCCTTCCGCAAATTAAACATTTTTGATGCAACAAATTTGTCTTATAGTTAACCACGTTATTTTCTACACCGTCTACAAATCTTGATTCTACTAACCCATGTATTTCCTTAAGCGGATGACCTTGCATAATACATTCAAATTCTTCCATTTTACACTCCAAACAGAGTATTGCCACCACCACCCTGGCCTTGCTGTCCCCTTGGATTAGTGCCATACTGAGACTTTAACTGATTCTGCATTTGCTGATTAGAACCAGGTTGCGCCCGATTGGGTACGCTAGTAGTCCCTCTACCCTGAACCTGTGGCTGTTGGGGTTGAGGCGCACCAGGAGGTGCCCCTTGCTGTCCGCCCGCACCCATCTGTGGTATTGGTAGTAAACCTGCGTCAGACAGAGCCTTACCGAATAATGGTGCGAAGGCTTGCATTAACATCTGCAAGAATACCTCAGAGTTCTTTAGCATTTCCTTTAACTGTTGTTTCTCCAGAGCCTTAACGTCAACATCGGATAACTTACTCCTAGCGTGCTGTAAGGTATATAAACCAGACTGGAACATTCTCATTAAGTCCTCATGTCTGCGGTATTCGTCTTCCTCTGAGATAGGTGAGAACTCAACATAGAAGTTGAACGGTTCCTTGAATAACGCCTTCTTAATCACGAGGTCAAATTCGTCAGACGGTGTTCTAGTCCAAATCTCGAAATCGCCAGGGATAACATTCTTTACTAACTTGGCACACTTGGTTAATACCTGCGCCCACCCATTAGCAAACGCATCCTTGGAGTAGTTAAGTTTAGATTGTGCCTCTGCCAGAACTAATTGCCTGTCTGCACCAGAACGCACACCCGGTTCTCCTACACCCTGCATTGACCTTGGAGATGAATGGATGTCAACTAAGTCTGTGATATACGATAGATGCTGGTAAACTTTCTCTGGAGCAAGATTACGTTCCCACCGGTTGAATTTAACATCCTTTTCTCCAACTGCAAACCACTTACCGTAAGCCTGGTTTATCTTACCAATAGTGGCAGCGTCGGCACCTGTGATATAACCGCCAATCATAGTCTCCATCTTAGTCAGGATATCGCACATAGAGTAGATAGAACTCTGTGATATGAGTAACTTCTTCATGTAGCGCAGGATTCCGACATACCTCTTAACTGGGTTGGAGTCAATATCTACATTGCCAAGTCCGGTTTCTATCAAGGTGTACGGTATGAATCCATACTTGTGGTCTATAACCCCACCGAACTTCTTCCAGACTGGTTCCCTGTCTATCAGGATACATCGGTAGTTCTTATCGGTATATTCAATCTGTTCTACTTCTGCCGAATCACTTTTGTTATTAGGATTAGACCAACCTTCCCCGAATTTGGAGTTCTTAATATCGTAGACCAGTTTCTTCCTGACTTCAAATACATAGAGTCTGCCGTTGTGATACGGGTCGGGTCTTATATTCGCAGGATTGATTGCCTGAATTACTATCGGGAGTGAGTTATGGGTTTTATCCCGCCACTCGTCTATCCTGCCGGCCCAATCATCTTCTGATTCGCCATCCTTCTTAAACGGTCTGTCCAGCCAGTTATCGGCATCCCAGACTGTCTTAATCCACGAAGCACCATGTAACCAGTAGTGTTTGGCACTAACCCGTAACGGACTAATATCAGATTCTACGTTGGTTCTATGAATAAGACCGAGAGCAAACTTACGTAACATCTCCTGTGAATCCCTTGAGGATTCGGATGTTCCCTTCTTATTAACGAACACACGGGCGTGGGAGATATCGGTATGGTCTACCAGCGAATCCAACCTGTCTCTCCCCGTAGGCAGAACGGTAGCATCCTTCTGGAACTCTTTGGGAATATTCAAATCAGCCAGAAAGTCCAGTTCGTAGAAGCGGTTATCTTCCGAGAACGCCTCACCCAACTTCGATTCAATATAAACCTTATCAGTTTTATCGTAGAGTTCCAGTATATCTTTTACAGTTGGTTTGTTCATCTTTCTCCTACTAGCTGACAGGCGTTCTGTCTAGTTCCCTTCCTGATTTCTGCCAGTTCTTCTTCGCTTACACCCATCATTACTCGTGTCCTTTCCCTCTTCTCGGGATTGGTGAAGTTAATCCTATCCCATTCAAACGCTCTCAGTATCGTTAAATCGTCAGAACTAAATTCGGAGGTGTTGATATTCCCCTTAGTCCACTGATATTCATTGAACTTCTCGGGTAGTAACCCCTGCTGTTCGCACATCTTCCATAATCGTGTGTGCGGTAACGGTACAGCATGGAATATCTTGGAGTAATCAGTATTCAGTTCTTCTGCAAAACGAATCGTACCCATGATCTCTTCCCATGTTTCTGTAGGGAATCCCACAATGTAATTCGCCGCCACATAGATTCCAATAGAACGGGCGTACTTCACCATCTCTTTGGCGTAACTGAAGTTTACCGGCTTCTGTATAATCTGTTTCAGTACCCTCTCTGTGCCTGATTCTATGGCTACAGCGATATATTCGCAACCCGACTTCTTCATTAAGTCCAGTAGTTCCTTATCCAGTTTGAATACCGCCAGTCCGATTGACAGCCACGGCATAGCGAGCCCTCGGTCTATCATGCCCTGAAATATATCTATAGCCCTCTTTTTATTGTGCAGGACATTATCATCATCGAAGATTAAAGACTTAATACCGTAGGTTTCCTTTAACCACTGTATTTCATCCAGTACATTCTCGGCACTTCTCGGTCTGAAATCCTTACCTGATATTGTCTCCACCTGACAGAATGCGCACCCCATTGGGCAACCCCTTGAACTCATTATCCTAGCGTAAGGATACGCTCTCGGAGAGTCCACACTTTTTCTTGAGGCACTATTAGCATAGGAATTAAAGTCTATGAGATTGTATGACGGAAGTGGTAACGCATCCAAGTTCTGAATTTTGTTACCAACCAGACTGAACTTCTGTGTCCATCTTCCTTGTTTGTGAAGTGAAATCAGATACCGTAACATGAACTCGCCCTCACCTACCACTACAGCATCCATGTTCTTATCTTTAAGTACCTTCTCGGGATTAGTTGTAGCGTACACTCCGCCCATCACAGTCTTAATCTTCTTATTGACTTTCTTAACCAGTTGTGCTACCTTATAACCAGACGAAGCATACTGGTCAAACAAGACAGTAATACCCACAATATCGGGGGAGAATACTTTAATACGTGCCATGAATTTCTTATCATTCAGGTCTTCTTTATAGGCATCAACGATTATCACCTCTGCTATATCCTCTATCATTGAGGCTAACAGACACAAGTTATAAGGGATATAATGCCACAAAGTATTCTTATCCCAGTTTGACCATCTAAAATTAGGAACTACTAGACAAACCCGCAACTTCCTTCTCCCAATGTTCTCTTTCTGCTTTCAGTTCCAGTACCCTGTCCATTATCTCGGACTTCGCATCACCTTTTTCTGTGAAGTGAACGGAGTCAATGCCGTCTATCTCATCCGGTATAATCGAAATCTGTTTCTTCATCAGCCAGCAGATACCCAATGCTATCGGGTAATCATCATGACCGCTAGACCTCGCCTCAATCCTGCCACTCTTATCGGCATTCCTAATCAAATCCCCTAACTGCATGACACCCTTGGGGTTAAACACTGTAATCTGGTAGTTGTTAACCGCAGGAATCAAGCCCGAGAACAAATCCATTCTGGTCTTCTCGTCTGTTACGAATCCTGGTTTAGTTCTCTTGGCATCCCGATACCCCAGATTCCGGTAGTGATTGGACTGCGCTATCTCGATAACCCGTCTGCCATATAGGTTATACTCTGGATACCACTTGGGTGAATTGTAAATTTCGAGCAACTGCATTGACAACATGGCGAAAATTTCTTCATTAATTGTATTGTCGAGGATGTCTGCCACTACGACGCCAGTTCTCGCATTCATAATACAGGTTACCTGGTAGTCCCGCCCTACACCCAAAGACACATCGGATGCAGCTATATATGAATCACCCAAGTGGAAATCCCTATAAATATTAATGTAGTTGTAATCAATCCCGTCCGTGGATATCGTAATCTTCGGTTGCTTATTAGCTTCCTCTAGCATCGCCTTCAGGACTGACTTATCAAATGCACTTACAGTCTGCGGTACACTCAGAGCCTCCTCTATAGACCTCGGATAGTTCTTGAGCATATAGAGTTCCGGTGTAAGTCCTGACAATTCTCCTTCAGGGATGGAGTTCTTTACACCCTGATACCACTTCTCATCTCTACCTACAACCACAGTATAGGGAAAGAATATGGGTGTCCAACCATTCGCACCCTCTTTGTTCGGGAGATACTCACCATCTGTAACTGGATCGTTGTCCCTTAACGCACCTTCAAACAGTTCCGTAGCCAGGTTATCTTTATCCCAGGCATTCTCCGTGAAACAAGAAATACACTGGCCTGCCATGTCAATCGTTGGTTTGGAGTGCAGGTAGTTCTCTCTAGCGTACTCATGTTCTGCATGTTCATCCCAAACTAATATCGAGGCAGTATAACCAATACCAGCCGACTTCGTAGATGGCATAGCCCTGATCGCACTCTTCATCACAGGGAAGGAAATCTCACTCTTACTCTCGGCCCCCATCTTTGGTTTCAGAAAAGATGGCAACTCATTATATACCCTCTTCGATTTATCCAGAAGTTCTGATGCCTCAGTTTCACCCTTAGAGTAAAGTAGTACATTTGCTCCCTCATGGAAGATGGCGTACCACAAGACATAAATTGAAATAGTGGTTGAAAAATAAATCTGTCTCGCCTTCAACGCTGATATAAGCCGTTTTCCAAGAAGGGTAAGGATAAATTTAATAACATGGGGTGTTACGTTGAATGGAATCAATCCCCCGCCCTGGCGTTGGGGACTTGGAGCCTCGATAATCTTGCAATACCTCATGAAACGGAAAATACTCTTCTTACAGAGTTTCCACTCATACTCAAGATAACCCCTGTCCACCGGAGTGTAATTTTTTTCTTCTTTTAAGAGAATTGCGTCTATCTTCTTATCGTGTTCAATAAAGAAGTCGTTTCCCGCACCACTCATTTATCACATCCCATGAATTCGGACTCTCAAAATCACTCGCTAAGGTCGTATGCGGATGAGGACTCCCACCGCTTATCCCCTGCACTAAATCTAAATCGTACCCCAGATAGTTGCATAAGTGCTTCGCTATCCGGTCATACGAGATATCCCTGTCCCCACTTAACTGGTGTAACCCACTCCTCTTCTCTGTTCCCATCTTCCTGAGTACCTCCACCGCCTGCCCTATAGATACCGGCGCCATGGACATATCTTTGAAAGGATGAACCGCTTTACCCTGACGTAAATCATTAACCCACCCCTCAAATAACGGCATGTCCCATCCCAACACTTTCCCAAATCGAATAACCCCGTATCCATTACTAAGTACACTCGCTTCCCCCTCTACCTTCTGCCTGCCATACTCCGTAACCGGACTAACTGCATCACCCTTCTCCCTGTACGATTCCTGCCCGTCAAATACCCTCTCCGAACTAATCCATATTCCCCACGGATATCTCCTGCTAATCTCTATCGGGAATTCTACATTTACTCTACGACTCCCCCCAGGGTCTTCCTCACACTCCCGCGTCTTCGTTACCCCACTGCATATATACACACAGTCAAAGTTTCCACCTGGCAGGTCATCGTGCGCTCGCAGTATCGTCTCCCCAAATCGCCTCAGATGATTAAAGAGCCCCCTGCCTATCTCACCCCTTCCTATTACTAAGTCCATTTACCCCCTAAACATATAACAACTTTACAAATCCAGTTCCCACATCTTGTTTTACCTGATTCCAAGCATTAGGAGTCGGAGGCTCGGATGTGTATAATATTTGGTTCCAAGTGTCTGGAGTAGGTCCCGCAGGAACTTCCCAAAAAGCCGCTTCATAACATCGTCCTCCATCAGCACCCGCCTTGGTAGAATAAAACCGAAACCTCATCGAAGTTACAGATTTCGTACTACCTATTAAAAACTCTACATATTCACCATAAACCGGTTCTCCCGATTGTACGGTGTGCCAACCACTATCATAATAAACGTCTAATTCAAAGTTGCTTACATTCGCTATCCCCTCGTTAAACCAACCCCTAACCCTATCACAACTCAGCGCATCTACCGTTAGTTCAAGATAACCGCTCCACCCGTTCCTCGGAACACTGGTGTAAGCATAATTCCCTGTATTCTCATCATAAGCAAGCATTTCACTTGTCCATGTAGCTGACGAGTCTACATTACCAGTAGGAACTATCCACCCCATGTACTATCCCCCTATCTTCTTTAGCGGAAGCTTATTAGTTAATTTAACCGTACCTAATATCTCTTTGTACTTCGATTCCATTAAAGAGAACTTTATCAGTTCTAATATAAAGTACGCATTCTCCAAAGACGGCTGTTGCTTGTTTATTACCTCCACTATAGCATTGTGGAGTTCTTCCCCCTCTTTGCTCTTGGTTTCTTTGTAAACCCTCTCTAACCTTCCAAGCAGGTCTTCTTTGTCAACCATAAAACCCCCTTATACCACGTAAACATATAAATGGTTGTCGTCAGAATCGTACATTAAAGAACCCTCTGTAGTCCCAGCACCACTTGCCGTCGGTGTCAAAACTATCTGGGCAAATGCCATGTCTGTCGCTGTCCCATCTATCGCCGCCGCTCCAACACAATCAGCCGCTAACTGTACCGCACCCACAGTACCAGTACCTATCGAATGTACATGGTCTTCCTTAGACGCTGCCGACCCAGTACCCGCATCACCAGCCGCCGCTACCGCTAACGGAGTCGCTGTCCCTAACTCCGCCGCATCTCCACTTAATAATACCTTGCTCCATCCAGCCATCTCTTACCTCCTACGGAATATATATATATAAGTATCCTTCATCACTCTTGAAATATAAATCGTAATTATTAGGTGCATCAGGAAAGTCTGTCCCCCCAGCAATACTCGCCTCAAGGGACGGTAATTCACTGGCAGGAATCTTCCCGTCTGTACCAAGTCTAACTAACTGTATGGCTGAGGACATACCGTTCCAGGAAATATCCCCTACTTTTACTTCAAGCATCTTCCTTTCCTAATCAGCCTCTATGTACTCAAGCAGTTTCCCAGCTACCCTCAATACCTCCTCCACACTCCCTCCCTTCACAAATACCTTCGCCTGCTCCAACGCCCACTTCCTCTTGTCCTCTTTCTCTTTCTTGTCTTCTGCCATTATCTATCCCCCCTCTTTATGTAAACTTCCACCAATATTGTTTAAAAATTCTCTATGAGGTTAAAAAAACCAACGACCCCAATCCCTATGCCATCCCACTTCCAATTGCCTTCCATGTCATACCTCATTCTTATACGTCTTATACGTCTCTTAGGATTCTTATATATTCTTATACGTTATGAGTCTGTGTTATCACTAGCTGAGGGCATGGGCAGGTACTGTTGCCGCATACTATCGAGCTCAGCTGCTGTGGTGGACATCCCCAACCTAGCATATTCATTGCCCAGGTGCACTACAACGCTCTGTACATTAAGGTTATTCGGTACTTTACCATCAATCCTATCAAATATCAGCTCTATAAAGTTCTGCCGGCCTTCACATCCCATCTCTAGCGCCTTTTCTGCCAGCATTCTAGCACCGGAACCGTTGTTTTGAGATACAATAGACCTTAACCAGTACGATATTGATGCTGTATTAGGCTTAGAACCGCCGTGATAACCGCTAAAACCGGGTGAAAACCTCCCGTTTTCCTGTCTTTGGATGGACATAACATCGTCTGAGGTACTAGATGTAGTGGTATAGAGGTCTTCAAACACTACATTTAGTATGGGGTTCTGGGAGGGGTTGGAATTATCTATCATTATCTATCATTATCTTCTACAACCTTGATAATATCATCCCATTGGTTAGCAAGGTAGTCATCATCCAGGAGAGGGTTGGTGGCAGTGCCTAGCTCTTGGAGTAGGAGTAGGTCTAAGGATAGGTGTTTAAATAGGTCTTGGTTCATGTTTTTCACCTTGGTATATATTATAGCACACTTGTACTATAAAAGCAAGGGGTATATAATATTGTTTTGGGTTTTCTTACTACCCTGCCTATTATATACACAACGTAATTATATAGTTAATTAAGTATAGTTATAATGAGTATAGTTCGTGGTGCTCCATTTTAACAGGTAGTAGGTGCTCCATTTTAACAGGTCATGGTGCTTTAATTTAACAGGTTAGAACGGCAATAGTTTAGCATTCGGGGCAACTAATTGATAGTGATTGACAGTGCCGTGTTTGCGTTTAATTATGATATGACCGTATATTTCCAGGTTAATCAATGATTTACAGATAGTGGGGCGTCTCAATCGTGATACTTTAGCAATTGTAGCCATTGAGGGATAGCACAATCTAGTCTTATTATCAGCATACCTGGCTAATGAAATATAGACTTGGATATCCGACTTGCTAAGGCGCAGATCGTCTAGTACACTATAAGGCAGTAATACAAAGGTCATATTTACACTTCAGGTGTCTGTATATAATCCACTCTATTAAACCGCTTTTGAGCTAATATATTGATGCGTTCTTTACTCCAGTTTTGCATTACTCCCGATTCTTTTGATGTAAAGCCAATC
>Ga0180732_1000261_pt1 | contig 49791 bp, 52 predicted proteins | sample KR11_01MetaG_FD_148674 | JGI IMG/M metagenome (GOLD analysis project Ga0180732, IMG submission 148674) | Groundwater microbial communities from the Olkiluoto Island deep subsurface site, Finland - KR11_0.1 MetaG | ecosystem: Environmental > Aquatic > Deep subsurface > Groundwater | place... | reverse complement strand
ACACTTTTCTGAGTGCCCAAGTGCCCAAGTGCCCAAGTGCCCAAGTGCCCAAGTGCCCAAGTGCCCAAGTGCCCAAGTGCCCAAGTGCCCAAGTGCCCAGGGGCCCGATTACTTGATGCCCAACGCCAATCTGGCCAAAATACTCACAGCCAGGGCAAACAAGAAACTAATAAAAGTGCCAATGATAATATACTCAGCCTCTTTGCGGTTTTCACTCTCTTTGAGCTCGCCAAAGCGGAAAACAGATTTTGCAGCGATCAAGAAACCCACACCTGCATATTGGCCTGTGAGCACAAACACAAAGATCAACAGACGTTCAAGCCAGCCGATCATTTTTCCGCCTTCTTTCAGCCCTTCCACCGGTTCCTTTTTCACCTTTACGTAAAAATCCTTGATCTGTTCTTGAAATGGACGAACACAATACCCGATAAAGAGTCCGCCGGCAAAAGTTAACAAAATTAGCGAGGATAGAATGACCATAATCGTTGAAGCAAGCGCCGGCTGCATCATGAACCAGTAAGAAAGGACATTATTAGGAAGTAAATAAAACACAACCAGCAACAGGATAATGGTTAAATGCAGGGTTTGATCCGCAAGGAACAGCCAGAGCGAATCCTTTTTAAAGCGGGATTTCGTGAAATCGATCAGAAAGTGGCTCACGCTGATAATCAAGGGCACCAGCCACATACGCCAACTCGCGAGGAAGAGATATGCCGCAGCACCGTTGATCAGGCTGTGCAGCACCATCATCCACACGGATTTCTTCTTCATTTTTGCCAACGAACTGGTTTGCAGCAAAAAGTCGCCAACAAGGTGTGCCAGGATTAAACTGAGGGTCAATTGAAAAAATGGTGTATTCATTTGCTTTCCCCTTCAGTAGACTAACTTAGGAACTAAATATGTCAGTATACAGAGATGAAATTTCCTTAATTAATTCCCAATTTGCGGATTTTAAATGGTTGGCAACTGATGCTTGGGCTATCGCACCTGCCTTCCAGCGTTTGCCAATTTCCCTTTGGGTCAAGCCAAAGAGCGCTAAATGCACAGCCTGGCATTGGGCTGGAGTCCAGGCTGAAATCAATGCATCACTAGCTCTTATTAATGTATTGGCAAATTTACAGAGAAGGTGGTTGGTGTTTTGGGTTAGGGTAACTGCCATACGATATTCTTTTAGCGAATCAAGCAATTTGCCAGATTCAGTGAATGCAATGCCGTATCCTTCTGAAACATTGTCATCTGGTGCGAAATCAATATTTCCAATTGCAATCGCTATTCGTGTGTCCAGCTTTTCTTGTTCAAAATGAAATCGGATAAAAGTTCGCATGAAGAGACTGATCTCAAATGAATCTCTTGGAGGTGAAACCAGCAATTGCCATCCGTCACCTCGATATTTTGCTAATTCAGAAGAGATTTCGCGAGGATATTTTTGTTTTACTGCTGTCGAAAGGTTTTGCATCGCTTCGTATAGGTAATATCGCCTGTCGCTTGATAGACTGGAAGAATTTACAACATCTCCAGTCAGAACGGCATACATTTTTTTATCGGGTTTATTTGGTTTTATCATATTTATTATTCTTTGATCCTGATGATTTCAATAATAGTAAAAAATTACTATTTATCTATTATATAGGTGTTATTGGCTATAATCAAGTCGCAAATAAATAGCTATTAATGGCTATTGTGGTAAGATATAGTTATTAATAGCTATAAATCCAAAATATAGCCAATATGGTTATAAATAGAAAATATAGCCAATTAGGCTATATTTTCAGAAAAACGGTTCAAATTATATGTTTTAGGAGCGTCGCGTGACTAACCCTGTCATGGATTTAACGGCAACATCTCAAACTCGATCGCCAGCCCTGTGGCAAAGGGCAGCGTGATTTCCTGGGCTGATGGCAATTTACCGTTCAGCATGCATCCTTCAGAACCCGCAATCACTGCATTTGACCCTTCACATCCATAACTATTTGGGCCAATGATCCAATTGCCTTTTTTATCCACAGGTAAATATAGCGCCCAAACCCCATCTGCATTTGTAGTGCTATTGTCGATTGATTCAGAAAGGTCATTTTCGATGGATGAAATTGCAACCCCAATTCCTGTCGCAGGAATCTTGCCTGGTAAATAAACATGTCCAAATAACATTTGTGCATCATCCACTTTAAAAATAGGAAGGGCATTCAAATCGCCGTAGATTTTTAACCCTACCAAATTCATCCAGCCAATGGCGTGATCCTGGGTTTTTATCAGTGCCCAGTTATTGCTGAATTCACGCCCGATAAGTGAAACCACATCGCCAGTCGTATAGAGCTTCACCCGTTCAAAAAATCTTCCGGGGCCGCTGCGCAAACTGAAATTGTCAAACACCACTTCAGCGCTCAGCATCGTCACAGCGGATGCGGTCGCAGCAGGCGCAGGTGTCGCAGTAGGAGGTATTGCCGTGGGCAGCGGAATTTCTGTCTGCACAACAGGTTCAGTCGGGAAAGCCGCAATGGTCATGGTCGGCGCAATGGTCGGGGTGACTGCTTCGGGCACGAGTAAGTTGCAACCGCTCAAAACGATAACCAGTAAGACAAAAAGTAGTGGGCCGATAATTTTTTTCATCAGTGCTCCTGAACACAAGTGATGTAAATTTTATAATACGAGATTGTAACAAAACCTGCTTGCCTGTTAATTATAACCATTGACGCCGATTTCTTTACAAAACAGAGGTTCAATCATTAGGTGCAACCAGTTACAATTAGATTTGAGATAAAAATTATCGGTACCTAAATGTTAAACTTAATGTGTTCTTTTCAATAAGAGCCATCACTGAAAGAAGAGGGATTGTGAAAAAATTTTCTGCCATTCTGGTGTTTTTCCTGATGTTTTCTTACGCTTTTGTGGGAATTCAAAGTTCTTCTGCGTCGGTTGCTCAGAACGATGCCGAATTAAACTTTCCTGAAAATATCGTTTTTTCGCTGGATCTCAAATCCGCGGATAATGTTGCCCAGGTCAAATTGCATTACGGCACCATTCGCGACGCCTGCGGCACCGTCAGTGCGCTTGCTTATCCTGAGTTCACCACCGGGTCCAGTATCAATGCGCTCTGGGAATGGAACATGCTGCAAAGCGGCGGCGAACCCCCCGGCACCACAATTTGGTGGCAGTGGGAATATATTGATCAGCAGGGTAAATCTGAATTTACCGATAAGAAAGAAATCCTCTGGTTGGATGATATCCACGATTGGAAACTTCTGGAAGATGGCCTGATTCGCTTCCATTACTACGAAAATGACATTGAATATGCGACCACTCTAAAAGATGCAGCGGTCGAGGCCCTGAACCATCTGCATGAAGACATTGGCATGCTCCCCGACCAACCGGTTGATCTCTACATCTACTCCTCCACCCAGGATATGCTCGACGCCGTTTTTTACGTACCAGGTTGGACTGGCGGGTTGGCTTACCCTGATTACAACATTCTCATCATCGGCATCGACCCTGACAATCTGGAGTGGGGTCAAAACACCGAGGCGCATGAACTGACCCACGTGTTGGTCGGAGATTACACTTTTTCCTGTTTGGGGTCTACGCCAACCTGGCTGAGCGAAGGCTTGGCTGTTTATGGTGAAGGTGGTGCCAGCAGTTTTGAAGCGGCTTTCTTTCAACAGAATGTAAAGGCAGATACAGTGATGTCGTTTAGTGTTTTGTCCGGTGGTTTTTCCGAAGATCCTGATATTGCAGATCTTTCTTACAGCCAGTCTTTTTTCATGGTAGATTACCTGATCCAAACCTATGGCAAAGAAAAAATGCTTTCTCTGCTTCAACGCATCAAAGCAGGGGATGCCATTGACGAAGCGCTTCAATACGCCTATGGGTTTGACCTGGCAGGTTTTCAAACTGAGTGGCGCAGCTATTACGATTTACCTGCTTGGGATGAAGTCTCTCAGCAAAACTTGCAGAACCCAACGCCGGTGCCTACCATCATCCCCATACAGGGCATTGATTCGCAGGTTGTGCCGTCCGATCCTGTTGCACTCCAGTCAACGCCAGTGGCTCAGCCAACCCAATCTTCTGTTTCTGCTAATGGCATTGTAGATTGGTTGAGCAGAAATCTGATTCTCATTCTCGTCATCATCGGGGTGAACTGCCTGTTGTTGATCGTCATTATGCTCCTTGTACGTCAGAAGGGAGCAAAATAATGAAGAAGTTACTGATGGTTTCATTGATCCTTGTTTTGCTCATTACGGCGTGTTCATCCATTCAAATACCGGCCTCTATCAAGAATGCCAACCAGAATGGTTACGCTCCTCGTTCAACGGCCACTGCATATGCCGCATCAAATTCCACCGGCAAGGCTTACATTAATGACGAATACGGTTTATCCATTTCAATCCCTAATGGGTTTACTGCCACCGATGCCCCCGCGGATGGGGGTTACTTTCAGGATTACACCATGGGCGATAATGAAGGATTTGGCTATCTGACGCCCACCCTGTTCACGGCTGGCGATTCGCTCGAAACAGTTGGAAAGCAAGTCATTGAAACTCAAGCGACCGGGCTTGAAAAAATAAAACTTCTACAAGACAAGGCAGTCACGCTTTCAGATGGGTCCCAAGCCTGGTACACCCAATTGACCGGGTACTACACTTCATGGGATGAAGACATGGAAATTCGCCTTACCACTGTGATTAACTCAGGTCGGGCGATCACGCTCGTGCTCTATTCCAACCCTGAAAACTTCGCATATTGGGATAGAGAATCCAACAGCCTGCGCGACTCGATTGTACTGTCGCCGCCGCGGGTGAATGGTCTGCCTCGCAGCCAGGTGCTCATGTTAAGCGGAGGCGAATCCAGCAATCCGCGTGAATACGACCCCGCCACCACTCATGGCTCAGGTGATTATCTCATTTTTGAGGGTCTGGTCACCTTTAATCCAAAACTTGAAATTGTGCCCGCCCTGGCTGCCGGCTGGGATGTCAGCGAGGATGGCACCGTCTATACCTTCTTCCTTCAGCCTAATGCTATCTTCCATAACGGCAAACCCTTCACCGCAGAAGATGTCGTATATTCCTGGCAGCGCGCTGCCCACCCTGAAACCCGCTCTGACACCGTCATGACCTACTTGAGCGATATTGTTGGGGTCAAAGAAATGGTCGAGGGCAATGCGGATTCCATCTCGGGTTTGAAGGTGATTGATGATCACACCCTGCAGGTTACCATTGATGCCCCCAAACCTTACTTCCTTTACAAGTTGATCTATCCCACCGCCAGCATTGTTGATCGTGATAATGTGGAATCTGGCAGCGAATGGTACCGCACCCCCAATGGCACCGGTCCATACATCCTGACCCGCTGGGAATCGATGGTCTCCATGGTCTACGAACGCTTTGAAGACTATCACGGCGATAAGCCCTCCATCCCCATGGTGGTTTACAACCTCTACAGCGGAGACAGCTTCAGACTTTATGAAGAAGGTTCGATCGATATTGTCGATGTTTATGATTACAATGTTGAACGGGTCAGCGATCCCTCTGATCCGCTTAATAAAGAATTGCTGACCGGCGTTTCGCTCTGCACCAGTTATGTGCAGTTTGATGTCACCAAGGCACCTTTTGACGATGTTAAAGTGAGGCAGGCCTTCACCCACGCATTCGATAAAACAAAATATCTGGATGTGGTCTTAATGAATACGGATGTGGCAGCCAAGGGCATCTACCCACCTGCGCTGCCAGGTTTCAGCCAGGAACTTGAGGGCTTGGACTACGACCCAGACCGTGCCCGCCAGCTTATTGCCGAATCCAAATACGCCTCCGTGGAGGCCTTCCCTGAGATCGTAATATCAACCGCCGGATACGGCAGTTACGCAGACTCGCTTGTTTCTGCCTTGAGTGATATGTGGCAAAAAAACCTGGGCATTAGCGTCACCGTCCGCAACCTCGACCCCAACACCTTCCTTGAACAGTCTTCCCAACAAGATTACGGCCAGGTAACCACTACCGGCTGGTGTGCAGACTATCCCGACCCCGAGAACTTCGCGGATGTGCTCTTTCATACAGACGCTCAAATGAACAAGGGCAATTACACCAATCTTGTATTAGACCGCATCCTCGAACAGGCCAGGGTTGAACCTGACGTCGCCAAACGGATTGACCTTTATCAACAAGCTGAAAAGATCATCGTCGAAGAAGCTCCGGTTCTGTTCCTTTACCATTACGGCGACTTTCAACTGGTCAAGCCTTACATCAAGGGCTACATCCTTTCACCGGTCAGCACCTATCCGCAAATTCGCTACCTCTCTATCGATCAATCCTACTGGGAGTAGAAAGTTATTTTCCAAACGTTCCGAATTCTGTGTCTGTAGTGCACCCCATTAATTGGACAAAAGTTAAGTAGAAATTAAGGACTGAATTCGGAACGTTGCCCAAAAAATGCATTTTAGAGAATTAATCGTTTTATTGTCTTGTTTCCTCCCCTCCAACATTAACGTTGTATAAGAGTATTTTTCTCCTTCTTGACTTTTATTGTACGCAGGAGTATAGTTCGGCCTCGAACAATCTACGAACGATGGAAGTGTAAATGGACTGTCAACACGAGAATGAAAACCACTACGAAATAATGCGGGATCACATCAAAAAACATTTGATATCAATGACGGGTGGGGTAGATATCAAAGGACTTGAATTAAGTTCCTTAATCCGCATGCTTGCCAATTATTATGCCGCCATAATTGCGCATAAAATGATGCCAGGTGAAATTTCTGGTCCGCGCATGGGTATATTGATTCGCTTGTTGGTGGCCGAACAAAGTGGCAACACCAACGGCATCAACCCGACGGCGCTAAGTCATTTTCAAAATGTTAAAAAGAACACCATCAGTTCGCTGCTGCGTGGGCTTGAAGAAAGCGGTTATGTCGAACGTAACCTTGACGCTAACGATAAACGCGTTTTCCTTATCCGTATCACCGAAAAAGGCAGAAAAATGATGGAAACCGTCGGTCCTCAGCGGCTGGCGATGATGAATGATCTGTCGTCTGATTTGACTGATGAAGAAAAAACCCATCTTATTTCACTGCTTGAAAAATTACTCAAATCAATGCAAAAAAGAGTAGATTTTCCATTTCATCCCACACCTGAAAATGATGTTGACCCTGATCTGGATTAATGTTTTTGAATGCTGATCGAGAGGAGCAATAAAGTAAATGTTTAGATTGTTTAAGTATCTAAAGCCTTATGCTTTGCTAATTCTGATTTCAATTGGCTTGTTGTTTGCCCAGGCAATGGCTGATCTCGCCCTGCCAAACTATATGTCCAATATTGTTAATGTAGGCATTCAGCAGGGTGGGGTTGAAAACGCTGTTCCCATGGCCATTCGCTCAAGCGAAATGGATAAGCTGGTTCTTTTCATGACCCCCGAAGAAAAGACCGCTGTTAAAACTAATTACACTCTTGTGGACGCTAATTCTGCGGATTATGAAACTTATCTCAATAAATATCCGCGTCTTGAAACTGAATCAATCTATGTTTTAAACAAGATTGATGCCAATGAAACTGCAAAACTGAATCCCATTACCGGTAAATCTCTATTGGTGGTTTCGATGATAGAAGCTGCTGTCAAAGACCCTGACAAAGCTGCTGAAATGAGCGGCTCAGGGTTTGACCTTTCCAAAATTCCTGCCGGCATGGATATATTCACGGTTCTGACTCAGCTTCCTGCGGATCAACTGGCTCAGATGACCAAATCGGTCAATGAAAAATTTGCAGCCATGACCGATAGCATGATCAATCAAACTGCTGCACCTGTCATCAGAGCGGAATATGAAGCGCTCGGTGTGGATGCCAACAAGCTCCAAACCGAATACATTTTACGTATTGGCGGGTTGATGCTGTTGCTTACTCTGGCAACCGTTTTGTGTACGATCGCAGTAGGTTTGTTATCTGCTCGTACTGCTGCCGGTGTCTCACGTGATATTCGCCGTGATATCTTTGCCAAGGTCGAAGGTTTTTCCAAAGCTGAATTTGAAAAGTTCTCTACTGCATCTCTAATTACGCGGTCTACCAACGACATCACTCAGATACAAATGGTCATCGTCATGATTATCCGCATGGTGTTTTATGCGCCGATCATCGGTGTTGGTGCAGTGGTTCATGCGGTCAATAAAAGCCCCTCCATGACCTGGATAATTGCCCTGGCTGTTGGAATTCTGCTGGTGATCATCTTAACCGTGTTTACCATTGCTTTGCCGCGTTTCAAAAAGATTCAGAGTTTGATTGACCGGTTAAACTTGGTGACTCGTGAAAGTCTTTCGGGCATCATGGTCATCCGTGCTTTCAACACGCAGCAGTTTGAAGCAGAACGCTTTGATAAAGCCAATACAGACCTGACTGAAAATTCCTTGTTTGTTAATCGCGTAATGGTAGTCTTGATGCCAATCATGATGCTGATCATGAACGGTTTATCCGTTTTAATCATTTGGGTGGGTGCCCATCAGGTGGCAAATTCTGCCTTGCAGGTTGGCGACATGATGGCCTTCATGCAGTATGCCATGCAGGTGGTCTTCTCATTCTTGATGCTTTCAATGATGTTCATCATACTACCTAGAGCTTCGGTGTCAGCCGCCCGTGTCGCTGATGTATTGGCAGTTGAACCGACTATTGTTGACCCCAAAGAACCTAAAAAATTTGATACCAAGACGAATGGTCTTGTGGAATTCCGTGATGTCTCCTTCCGCTATCCCAATGCTGAAGAAGACGTTATTTGCGGCATCAGTTTCACTGCTAAACCGGGAGAAACTACTGCCATTATCGGTTCGACTGGTTCGGGTAAATCTACTGTGATTAACTTGATCCCGCGTTTTTTCGATGTGACCGGCGGATCCATTCTGGTGGATGGTGTTGATATCCGAGAAGTCAAGCAGAGCGATTTACGTGAAAAGATCGGTTACGTTCCTCAGAGGGGTATGCTCTTCTCTGGCACGATTGAAAGCAATTTGCGTTATGCCGATGAAAACGCGGATGAAGATACCTTGAAGAAAGCCCTTTCCATCGCTCAGGCCGAAGAATTTGTAAACGCCAATGAAGAAGGTTTGCAAACTGAAATCTCTCAAGGTGGAACCAATGTCTCAGGTGGTCAGAAACAGAGGTTGGCCATAGCCCGAGCGCTGGTAAAACAACCGCCCATCTATATTTTTGATGACGCCCTTTCTGCACTGGATTTCAAAACAGACTCTGCTTTGCGCCGCGCCTTGAAAAAAGAAACCGGCAAGAGCACCATGATCATTGTTACCCAACGTGTCTCCACCATTAAAACTGCTGAACAGATAATCGTCATCGATGAAGGCAAGATAGTTGGCAAGGGTACACATCAGCAATTGATGAAAAACTGTGAGACTTATCGTGAGATCGCCACTTCACAGTTGAGCAAGGAGGAACTAGCATGATGCCTCAAGGAAAACCTCAACAAAGCAAGCAGCAGCAAGGTGGACCATTGGGTGGCGGCCCCATGGCAGGCCTGATGCGCGGCGGCGAAAAACCACGTAATTTTAAAGCCACCATGTCGAAATTACTTCAATACTTAAGCGAGTACAAAGTATCCATCGTCATTGTTTTTGTTTTTGCCATCGCGTCAACCATCTTTATGATTGCCGGACCAAAAATCCTGGGCAAAGCAACAACCAGATTGTTTGAAGGGGTTGTTGGCCAAATCGCTGGAACTGGTTCAGGTGTTGATTTTGTTTACATCGGCAATATTGTCATGATCCTTGTTGTTTTATATCTGGCCTCGACGTTGTTTAGCTACATCCAGGGTTGGATCATGACCGACGTTTCAATGAAACTGACCTACAAATTACGCAGGCAGATCGCAGAAAAGATTAACCGACTGCCGCTGCGTTATCTTGACAGTACAAACCAGGGTGAGGTTTTGTCGCGTGTCACCAATGATGTTGATACAGTGAGCCAAACCCTTAATCAAAGTATGACCCAGATAATCACGTCTGTGACCGCCATTATTGGTGTGTTGGCGATGATGTTCTCGATTAGTTGGGTCATGACGCTGGTTGCCCTGGTTATACTTCCGCTTTCTGCTTTGTTCATCAGCATCGTGGTGAAGCAATCACAGAAATACTTTAAGCAGCAGCAAGACTACCTGGGTCATGTAAATGGTCACATCGAAGAGATGTTTGGCGGACATGTGGTCATGAAGGTTTTCAACGGTGAACAGAAAAGCATCGAAAAGTTTGATACCTATAACTCAACACTTTTTTCATCTGCCTGGAAATCGCAATTCCTTTCAGGCATGATGATGCCGATCATGAACTTCATCGGCAACCTTGGATTCGTGGCCATCGCCATTTTAGGCGGTTACCTGGCCATCACGAAAGCCATCACAGTCGGTGATATTCAGGCATTCATCCAATACGTTCGCTCGTTTACTCAGCCTATCGCTCAAGTGGCACAAATTTCCAATGTGCTGCAGCAGACTGCCGCCGCTGCGGAACGTGTTTTCGAGTTCCTCGGTGAGGCTGAAGAGGTTGAAGACCTTGTCGACACTGTGCAGGTGGATTGTGTTGAAGGAACGGTTGAATTCAAGGATGTTCATTTTGGGTACAATCCCGATAAGATCATCATAAATGACTTTTCTATCAAGGTCACGCCTGGGCAAAAGATCGCCATCGTCGGCCCGACAGGGGCAGGCAAGACCACCATGGTCAAACTGCTCATGCGTTTCTATGATGTTAACAGCGGCGCCATCCTGGTGGATGGCCACGACATTCGCACCTTTACGCGTGAAGATTTACGTAACCAGTTCGGCATGGTTTTGCAAGAGGCCTGGCTTTACAATGACACCATCATGGAGAACATCCGCTATGGTCAGTTAGACGCCACGGATGAAGAAGTTGTGGCTGCCGCCAAGACAGCCTATGTCGATCACTTCATCCGCACCCTGCCGGACGGCTATCAAATGGTGTTGAATGAAGAAACCTCCAATATCTCTCAAGGCCAGAAGCAGTTGCTCACCATTGCCCGGGCAATTCTCTCCAATCCGCGCATCCTGATCCTTGATGAAGCAACCAGTTCGGTTGATACCCGTACCGAGGTGCTCATTCAAAAAGCCATGGATAATCTGATGCAGAACCGCACCAGCTTCATCATCGCGCACCGCCTTTCCACAATCCGCAACGCCGATCTCATCCTGGTGATGAACAACGGCGACATCGTGGAGCAGGGTAATCATGAAGAACTGCTTGCCAGGGGCGGCTTTTACGCCGAGATATACAACAGCCAGTTTGACGCCGCAGATTTGTATTAATGTTCATGTAGGGGCACTGCGTGCAGTGCCCTCAGAAAAGGAAAAACATAGAAGAGACTGCCTGGTAAGGCAGGCTCTTTTTTCACTAAAATAACGCCTTTTTCAAGCAACTTTTCTCTGATAATTTCGTTAAATAATTATCATGATAAATAAATCTGGTGCCTCATCATTTGTTCAATCGAGTTGGAAAACAAACCGCACGATCGGTTTTGTGCTCATTACACTCAGTTACCTCACCGCTCTGGTGATTGCTTTGATTGTCTTCAAAAATGCAGGCCGCACAATCTGGATGAATCTCTTCTTGGCTGACCTGGCAGGCACATTCGTGATCTGGGTGAGCAGCCTTCTGCTCAATAATGCTTCAGTCTATGATCCCTATTGGAGCATCCAGCCAGTGGTTATTTTGCCTTTGCTTATGCTTCATGTGGGCAAAATAACCACCTCGTCACTTCTGCTTTGCGCCGTGGTGATTGTGTGGGGTGCTCGATTAACTATCAACTGGATTTCAACCTTCAAAGGATTGCACGAACAGGATTGGCGCTATGATCAAATAAAGCAGCAAACCGGGCAGCTCTATCCGCTGATCAACCTGTTGGGTATTCAATTAATGCCCACACTTATTGTGTATGCCTGTATTATACCGATTGTGTTTGTGATTCTTCAATCGCCTGATTTTACCCCTCTGATTCTTCCCGGTTTGATGATCAGCGTGATAGGTGTGAGCCTCGAAACCATCGCCGACCGTCAGATGCAAGATTTTCGCCGCAAGAATTTGAGCAAATCAGCTATCATTCGTGAGGGCTTGTGGAAGTATTCGAGACATCCCAACTACCTGGGTGAAATATTGATGTGGTGGGGTGTTTACCTGGTATGTCTGGCAAGTTCACCCTCTGCCTGGATGCTGGGCCTGGGGGCTTTATTGAACACGGCTTTATTCTTGTTTATCAGCATCCCATTGGCAGAGAAGCGATTGGCAAAATACAAAGAGGGCTTTTCTGAATATCAACAGCAAACACGCATGCTGCTGCCGTTTCCGAAAAAAGTGCAATAAATAAATGAAAACGGGAGCCAATCAGCTCCCGTTTTTCTACTTGACCAAACTCCCCAACACTTTTTTCAAATTCTGACTCACCCGATAGGCATCATTAATTAAATAAGTCATCTTGTCTGACAGGGTCTTGATGATCATGGTGTCTGGTGAATTATCTTCAAAATCACTTCGATATATCTCAATCGCCTGCACTTGATCCAGAGCAACGGTAAAGTTGGCCGGGTTTTCTGTCAGACTAAGATTAGGGTCCTGACGCATATAATCAATATTATTTTTAGTCTGCAGCACAAAAATCAGCCGTAAATCTGTGACCACCATTCTAAAAGTCACTTTTGAGAAAACGCCTGTTTTCTGCTGCACTTTATCAATCACAACTTGAACCACCTCTGGTTTCAATGGTGGCGGCGGCGGGTCTGGCGGTCTAAAGGGTGGAGGTGCAGATGGGAGTGGTGGAGGTGTGGATTCCGGACACATTTTTCCTCTTTTCTTTATCTCAGGATCAGGTATAAAACCATGGCCATAATGACCAAACCAGCCACTATGATCATTGGGTTGATTGCACTGCCCTCACTGACTACGGGTTCCTGCATATTTATGCGCGTGCTGAAATTATTATTTTTATCAATCTGGTTGAGTTCTTCAAGCTCATATTCTTCTTCATCATCAGGGTCAGCGATGAAAGGAGAAGCAGTGTTGTAGACATGTTCTAAAAACTCATCCAGGTTGTCGCCCAGTCGGTTCTCAAGTACGGCGTTGGCGTGTTCTCGCACTTGTTTGTCGGCATCAAACAACCCAACCCGTGCGATGGCATTGTTGACGTTAAAGTCATTGGATTGGGCAAGGGTATTGATAATCGCAATCCGTTTCTGCGGGTTACTTTCACCGGTAAAGAGATTGATCAATCCGCGGATTTGATCGGATTTGTTGATGCCAAATGGTGAGACATCTTGTTTAGCGTTTTCCAACGAGTGTTGGTATTCATCAAAATAGTCTGGCTCAAAAAGCCATTGTTCTTCTTCATCCATGATTAAGGCGCCGATTTTTTCTAAAAGCGCTTCAGCTTTTTCATCGCCAACCATTTCGTAAAGCGCCTGGTAAGCCTGCTGCTGAACATTTTCATTGGGGTCATGCAGCACCGCTCTGGCCAGCATTTCAGGGCTTCCTTCATTGCTGCAAGTTGATAAGCCATTAATAGCGCTCATGCGACGATAAACATCAAGTGGATCACGTAAAGCTTCATGCAGACCATCAACATCTTTTTCTGTCACAAAAGCTTCGATATCTTCAAACATGGGGAGAATTTGTTGGCTAATATGACTTGTCTTCTGAAGATTGCAGGGCAACATCCAGGGATTTTCAATTGGAGTTCCATCCATTCCTTCTACTTTTAGAATGGCTTCAAGTTCATTACCATAAAATTCAAACAACAAAGCCTTTACCTTGGTTCTGACCTCTGGCTGAGGATCAAATAGCAAACAGTTAATCAGAAAAGCCATCCTCTCAGAATTATCTGAGTTATCAAGTAAAAATTTGGCAGCTTCAATCCGATGCTGAGCGTTAATTTCGCAACGAATTTCTTTCAACAACATTTCATACGACAAATCACTAATTTTTGTCATTTATTACTACCCCTCAATCTGAAATGATTGATTTTCATCTCTTTTAGTTTACCAAATTACTATCAAAAACATCTTTTTTTAGCATAAATCACCAATTTCGAGTAATAAAAATAAGAGGAGTCCAATTGACCTGGACTCCTCGTTTGGCGGTATTAATTAAAATAACTATTCTTTTAGTGAAAAATTGATGCCTGAGATTTTCCATGAGTCATCAACTTTGTCAAAGATAAGCACTACGTAATATGTTTCTTCACCAAGCGTTGCTTCACCATCCATTTGGGCGGTATCGTTTTCCACTTGGGTGTTGGTGAAGTTCCAGTTTGAGAAATTGCGAGGATAAACAAAATCAGTCCATGCCTCAGTGCTTCCAACTTCATCCTGAACAGCGGTTGTTAGCATATCCCACGAACCTGATGTATCTCCATCTCGCAGGGCAGTCATAAATCCTTTGCCCAAATCATTTACAGATGCGACGTCTTTCACAGCGCTACAGGCAGAAAGTGCCATGATCAATATTATTGAAACCACCATTAAGATCGCTACTCGATTTTTCATTTTCTCCTTAGTGTAAAACGATAAAATTTATCCAATAACTTCGTTTAATATAGTACGTATTTCAATATGATTCTACTGATTTTCAAGTTTGATGTCAATTACTTTCTCAGAACTATCAACTTTTTTTTCGTTTTCCCATTCTAGAAACCGTTGCAGGTCAGTATTGATTTGGCGCAGTACAAAGACCAAAACGGCTGCATCGTCAATGAAGCCTGCAAGCGGTAACCAATCAGGCATTAAATCAATCGGGGATACGAAATAGATGACTGAACCAACCACCAGAACAATTGATGCCCATGGGATGTTGGTGTATTGCTTGTTGAAATACGCTTGCAGTAGTCGGAAAGCTGTCCTCAGGTTTTCCCACAAATCTGCTAATGGACCGCTCGGTTTTTCTTTATTCTTGGCTTTTTTCATTGCATCATCAAGCAGTTTCCTCGATTTTTCGGGGTCTTTCAGATAATCTTCAGCCTTTGATTTTGATTTTTCTACAGCTTCATTAATTTTCTCTGGATCGGGTTCGTACATATTTTTAGTCATTCTAAGTCCTATTTTGGTAAAGAAAATTCGGTCAGGTAAATAATTGGCCGAAATGCAATTACTCCAATTGAAGCAAATGTTCCGTGGATGGGCGAAAAATGTTTCTTGCACAATTGGAATGCCAAATTAAACTGTTCGTCGGATAATTCAAATTCGAGAGTGCAGTGCGGCACCCATTGACCGGGTAAATAATAATGTGAAGAGAGGATTTTTTCTTTTTGCAAAATTTCGTGGTATTGCGTATGAAGTTTAAGCAGGGGTTGACTGGGAACTGGCAGCAGATAAAGCACATTTGAAGAGGTAGGGAATGCACCAAAGGCATCCAATTGGGCAGGGAGTTGTGTACACAATCGGGCAAATGTGGAGGTGATTTCAACAACGCGGTCTATATCGACATCCCCAAACACTCCCAGGCTTACATGTGGACGGTCGTCGAGCTTGCCGAGTACCGGGTTAATGCCTAACTTATACAGTGATTCTCGAAAGATAAAGAAATCATCTTCCATCTTCTGATCGAAGTACAGTTGAACTGCGTAGCCTTTAGGTTTTTGGTCAGTCATGACACCACCACTCTCAACTCTTTTTCGGTAGCAGCAGATAAATTCCTGCGGCAATCACTAATAAACCTAATATCCTCGACCAGGAGATTGGAATAGGTGGTGCTCCGGCCCATCCCTTGGCATCCACTATTATGGAGAGAACCATTTCACCAAGGATCAGGGTGGCCATAGCGACCGCCACTCCAGTTTTTTGGATTGAAAAAGAAACACCTGTAACTATCAAAATCCCCAACGCACCTGCAAAGATTAACATGATTATTGCTGTTCCGGGGGTTTGCCAAAATCCCTTGCCCTTGACCAACAGCAAAGTGATAAAGATTAGTATGGCGATCAATCCGCCGGTGGCATTCATTAACACGCCTGTTTTAAAACTGCCGATTAGTCCGCCAATTCGGCTGCTTAAGGTGGATTGAACGCCAATGGCGATACCAGTGGCCAGGGCGGCGAGAATGCCCATTAGCACTAAGTTGGTCAAAATGATCCTCCGTTTAGATAGCATCTTGTTCCTGTCCAAGTGCATTAATGGTTCTGAAATTCTTCAATGTATTCTTTGATGGTGGGCAAGGCAGTTAACCGCTCGTAGAAGAAGTTGTTAACCAGGTTGATGACCATGCTGCGCGCAATTTCAGCCTGATTAGTCAAGATTTGTTTACCCGCGGTGTCAGCCAGGGCATCTCGCAGTTTTAACAAATGGCTAACAATCTCAGTCTCTTCTTCTCCTTCAAGGGTTTTGATGACTGCCAGAATCAGGTTATCAGTGGATTGAAGCAGTTGCGCCCGGGTGATGCTTGATCCGGGTACACTGGCATCATCTATGGTGCGTATTAAAGACCAGACCTGGTAGAGCATGGTGGCTGGTTCATCAAATAGTTCACGTAAGAAACTTGCTTCTTCATATCTTCCTGTCAGGCGGAAGATGTTATACATACGTTTGGCAACCTTGCCGTAATTGATATCTTTGGTTAGGTACTTCTTTACTTCGCGTTCAAGCGCAGATACATAATCATCCAATGCATTGCCTGAAACATGTTGCGCCAGCTTAGAGAAAATTGGAACAGATGCAGCATCGAGGTAAATTTCTTGAAAATAGGGGTCGAGATAGCCGTCCAATGGTGAAATTTTGCCGTCTGGGGCTTCCCAGGTTACATCCAGCATATTGCTGGCGTTAGCCAACTGTTTGCGGATGGGGTCTGCGACCACCCAGTCTAACTTGCACCAACCCGGATCAGAACTAACTTCCTGCCAGGTGACAGTCAAAGCGGAGCCTTCGGGTGTGAAGCCTTCAATTTTGCCAGCTTTTAGTTGATCAGAGCGCCAGGCTATCGGTGTTCCGGCTCTGTTCTTTTGATCTCCGATCACCATATCCACTGGATAGGAGCCATATTTTACTTCGATGAGCTGGAAATTGGGTCCTTGAAGAGAGCTGAGTGATTTCTCAAGCATGATGCGGGCCAGGATGGAACAGGCTTCTTCATGAGTTGGCGCAATGATATTAACGCGTTCAAAATAATCGCAATCGCCTGGATAGGATTGAATTTTGGATTGGGCAGAAGAACCTGAAAGCGCAAGGGCTGTTTCTACCTGGCCGGGGATGTCTTCGAATTCTACAATTCGGCCGACGCGTTTGAAATACTCAAGCTCTTTGTCGCTGAAATCAAGCATGCTGATCTTATGACCAAACACCCCTGTACGGGTGTTCATGGTGATGTTGTCATCATCTTTTGCTGAGGCCATGCTGGTCAACCATTGCAGGGCTTCATCTTCTTCGATCTCTACTCCCAGACGTTTGGCAGATTCCATGATGCGTTCGAGGTCGATTTGTTTGTCTGTGGAAGTGTTCGACATGATTTTCTCCTATAAAAAACAGTTCTTCCTTATTTATCTTGAGTATAGCAAATAACCATGATTAATTGGGAAAGGAGATAAGGTGCGTCTATTCTGTGTGGGTAATTGTGGAAGATTGATCCAGGATCATTTTAAAAATCTCTGCCTGGTCTTGCGCATCTGCCAATGCATTATGGGTGAGATGGCGTTCATCCAGAAAATGATCAGACATGTGCTGCATGGAGGTTTGTCCCCAATCTACGCCGGTCTGACCCATAAAATATGCTTTTATATCAAGAGCGCTGTGTCCGAAGGGGTTGATACCCAGGTAGCGGTGAAAATAATCGTTGATGAACATCCAATCGAAGGGTGCATTTAAAGCAACAAAAACCGGACGTTGATTTTCACCCGTTATGCTTTTGACCCAGTCGGCGAAGGCTTGCATGGCTTCGCGTGCAGGGGTTCCGTCATTTCTGAGCATCTCAAGTGATAAACCATGAACCGCCAGGGCTTCAGCAGAAACTTGCTCACGGTCTGGCTGCAATTCAATATAAAAAGCTGTGGATGGGTTTTCCACAAGACAAGCGCCAATTGATAGAAGCGCAAAATCCGCGGGGATCGGCCCCGCGGTCTCAACATCCACACTAATGTAAAGTTCTTCAGGCATGCAGAAAATTATACCGTGTGATTGTCTGAATTTTCTATGAAATGCACTTCTTCAATACCTTGCAATAAGATTTCATAATCATCAATCACGCTTGACCATTTTTCAAGTTTTCGAGTATTCTATTCATATGGTTTCTGATTCTCCCCTCCAAAACGAAAAATCTCGCGGTAAAGCGGAGTTTCTTATCTTTGCGTTGGTGTTGATGTTTATGCTCACTATTGCTGTGTTGTTGCCGCTTTTTCCAAATGATTTTTGGCCTTATGTGCGAATCGGACAGGAGATCGTCTCTACTGGCCGCATCCCTGATGCGGAGTTTATGACATACACCCGGTTCGGTGAGCCTGCGGTTTACCTCTATTGGCTGCCCTCTTTAATTTTCTGGGGATTGAATAAATTAGGAGGGGTGACCCTCATAGGCTTTTTTTCTGCATTATGCGTGGGCATTTTTTATACATTTATGTGGTTCTGTCTGAGAAAACTCAAGGTGGGGGCACTAACTTCGGCATTTGTTTTGATTCTTACCGGTCTGGTAGGCGTAAATTATTGGGCCACTCGGCCGCAGTTGCTGTCGTATCCGCTTTTTGGCTTCGCTCTGTTGGCAATTCTACGTTGGCAGCACAAAGACCACAAACTAATCTGGTTTTTGCCGCTGGTTGCCATGTTATGGGCAAACCTGCATGGATCTTTTATCATTTTATTCTTTCTGCTTGCGCCAGCCCTGCTTTTTGGCAGCGGAAACCGAAGGAAATTGCTTTTGGTCATCATTTTAAGTCTTGCAGCCACCTGCATCAATTATTACGGGTTCGGCTTGTGGACCAGCATGTTTTCGATGGTCAACAGTCAGGCGATCAGGGCATTCAGTCTGGAATGGGCATCGCCGACGAATGAGGGTTGGCAGGCGAACCTCTTTTACGCCACATTGCTGGCAATTCCTGTCTTAACCGCCTTCATCAAACCGAAGATTAATTTTCTCTTTTGGGTTTGGTTCATCGGTTTTGGTTGGATGGCGCTTTCAACAGTACGATATGGCGTTTGGTTCCTGCCGGTTGAAGCCTTGTTGTTGGGTATGATCCTGTCTCCGTTATTCGTCCGCCATCTAGAAGGGAAGAAACGTTTTCAGAACCTTGGATTCAATCGCCTGCTCGGTGTGCTTCTTCTCTTATTCCCAATTGCATTGCTGCCAGGGCTGCGCGCCGCCTGGTGGCAGCAATCCCCTCCAGTTTACAGCTCAACTACTCCTGTTCAAGCGGTTGTTTGGCTTAAGGCAAATCCACAACTCCCTGATAATTTCTGGAGTGATTTTACTTATTCCACCTATTTGACATCCGCGCTGCCTGAGCGCAGCCTCTTTATGACCAACCGTTTTGAAGATTTTCCGCTTGAACAGTTTGACCACAACAAGCGCATTTCTAAAGCGGATTTTGATTGGCAATCGCTGCTTGATCATTACGGTGTTAACCTGCTCATGCCCAGCATCGAAAACCAACCCGATCTAATTGCCGCAGCTTCCGCTTCGCCCGCCTGGAAGGAAGTCTATCGCGATAAGCAAGCTGTGATTTTCGCCAGGATTGATCCGCTATTATTTGGAGTTTCAAATTGAGCCAGGCCGCCGCTGGACCTAAGGGTAAACCTTCATATTCAGGTTTCTTGATGCTTAGTCTGGTGCTGGCGGTCATCTTCATTATCGTTGTGCTGATGCCGCTTGAGCCCAGCGACTACTGGACTTATCTGCGCATCGGCGAGCAAATAGTTCGCACCCAGGCCATCCCCACCACCGAGTTTATGACATACACCAGCGCAGGGCAACCAGCATTATTCTCGTACTGGCTTGCATCTGTGGCTTTGTTGGGCATCTATAAGGCAGGTGGTTTGATGCTTACCTCACTTGTAATGGGCCTCTGCGTTGTGGGGTTATATGCGCTTATTTGGCTCTGTTTGCGTGAACTCAAACTCGGACCGGTTTCGGCCAGTCTCTTGCTTCTGGTGGCGGCTTTAATGGGCAGCAATAACTGGTCAACCCGACCCCAGATTTTTGCACTGCCTTTGTTTGGCCTCACTTTGTTGATCTTGCTCAAATGGTTGCATGGAAGTAACCGCATGCTCTGGCTGCTGCCCATAATATCACTGCTCTGGGTGAACCTGCACGGATCTTTTATCTTGTTGTTTGTACTGTTGATTTCCGCACTGATCTTTGGTTCAGGCAGTCGTAAACATCTTGCCATTGGGTTAATAATCAGTTTGGCGGTTACTTTAATTAATCCATACGGCTTTAACTTGTGGGCGAACACCGCCGGGATGATTGGCAATGACCTGATCAAAACTTATAGTTCTGAATGGCAGCCGCCTATGAACCAGGGTTGGCAGTTAAACCTGTTCTTTGGTTCTCTTTTGGTGGTTGCACTGGTCACCGCTTATAGCAAGGTGAAGGTCAAGCTAGTGTGGTGGGTATGGTTTTTGGGCTTTGGCTGGATGGCGCTTTCAAGCATCCGCTATGTAGTTTGGTTCTCGCTGATAGAGGCTTTGCTGCTGGCACAGCTTGCATCCCACTGGTTGGAGCGGTCCATTGATTCGCGGCCAGTGTTTCCACGTCGAAGTTTCAATATGACTCTTGGCGTACTGATGCTAATCTTTCCGCTTGCCTTTTTACCCGGGATTCGGCAGCACTGGTGGGCGCAAGCGCCTGAACCTCTGACCGACACCACACCTGTTCAGGCTGTGGAATGGATCAAGGCGCACCCCGAACTGCCCGAACACCTTTGGGCGAATTGGGTGGCATCCATCTACATGTCTTATGCGCTGCCTGAGCGACCTGTTTGGGTGACCAATCGCATTGAAGATTTTGACGAACAGATATTTGTTGACAATAAACGTTTATTGCGCGCGTCTTATGATTGGCAAGAAATTCTGGATGGATACGGCGTGAAAGTGTTGTTATTGGATCAAGTAAATGAAAAACCGCTCATCACAGCGGTCTCTTCATCCACCAACTGGATTGAGATTTACCGGGATGAGCGGGAGCTTATCTTTATCAAGGCTGAGCAGAATTAATTCTGACTTGCATCGAATTCCGCCAGTACGATTCCGTTGGCATCAAATAGTGATAAGGTGCCGTCAGTGATTTTGTAAGTTGCAGCCCGATTCAAAGTATCGTAATATGTCGAGTATTGAACTGCAATCTCATCTGTACAATACATCATCGTGGAGAAGATATCATTACCAAAAGTGATTGTATCCTTGGTAGATGTATAAGATCCGCCGTAAGTGTTGCATCCGTCGTTGCCGCCAATGGCGTCTTTGCTGAAATTCAAGGTCACGTTTGTCTCGGCTAATGGTGATTTACCGGCCAGGCTGGTGAGCTGCCAGTTGGTGTCTACCAGATTGGATTGTGTTGAACAGGCGCTGAGTAATGCCAGCACAGTAAAGAGTATTAGAATTGTTGTGATTTGTTTTTTCATTATTCCTCCAATAGATTTATCTCACACTAATGACGCCTTTGGGTTGAAATTAGTTCCAAAAAAAATCAACCGGCAGAATTGTCGATTGATTTAAGGTTTGCATATTTTTATTCAAGGCTGAGAATCAACCGAAAATGGGAATTTTTTCTCCGCGCATATAGCCAGTGCGCAGCCCGATTTCGTAATCGGGGCGGTTATTCTTGTGCGCTTGCGAAGCGGCAAGTTCATGGTCATAGGGGATGAGAACACTTTCGGTTTTCCACCCATCCTCTTTATTCTCAATCACCGCATAGCGCGCGTGCGGTGATCCGCACTCCACCACAAAATAGCCGTCAGATGCATCCTCATAAGCCGGCAAGCCAACGCTGCCCGGATTGATGATGGTCAGGCCGTTCTCCAACGTCACCACCCGCGGCGTATGAGAGTGTCCGCAGAGCAGCAATGGCACGCGAATGCTGATCACTTTGGGCTTGATCTCTTCAGGGGTTGAAAGCCGCACCCTGCCATTTTCTATTGTTTCCAGCAGGTAAGTTGTGTCTTTGGCCGGGGATCCGTGGCACAGGAAAAAGGTATCTTCAATTTCGAGCGTAGAAGGCAAAGTCGCCAGACAATCCAGGTGTTGCATGTTAAGGCGTTTGTAGGCGTAGGCATCCGATTCGCCAAGTTTTTCTGGGGCGTGTTCTTCTACCAGTTTACGATCATGATTGCCGCGAACGTACGTCCAATCTTGCTGCATGAGAAGTTCAATGGTTTCTCTGGGCCACAATGGACCTGAAGCCAAGTCTCCCAGGCAGAAGACGCGTTCAATTTGGCGAGTTTTGAGATCCGCGAGCACTTTTTCGATGGCTGGCATGTTTCCGTGCAAATCAGCGAGGATGGCGATCTTGGTCATCAAAACCTTTTTTGGTTTTTATATAGTCAAAAAGACAGGGATTAAGGTTTGCAGATTTTGTACTAATTGGATTAATCCCAATGTAGTAATTAATACAAAGATACCAATCTTAACAATCCGTGCAATTGATGGCTTGAGCTTGAGATTCTCAAAAACACAATTAAGGTTCTCAGGTATGGCCATCGCTGCGCCATAAAGCGGAATGAGAAACGGCAGAATATACCAGGGCGACTTGACCAATACAAATCCGATCAGATAGATGCCGATCACGACTAGCCAGGCTAGCAGCGCGCCATAGAAAGCCTTACGACTCTTGCCGAGGGCGCCGAACAGGGCCGAGATGGAAAGAAAGGCCAGTGTAACCCCATTGCCATAATCACGAGTAAAGAACGGCCACCAGGCGTCAAGGCCGGTGCGGTAAATGTTATCAGGGTCTGGTTCATTGATTCCGCTTGCCAGCACGGATTGTCTGTGTTCGAAGGTGGCTTTGGCTGCATTCAATTCGCCCGGACTAAAAGTGTAAGGGTTTGAAACCAGTATTGCTCCAACCATTAGAACAATGAAAAGCAACCCTGATATCAAAGCCTTTCGGGGTGTGAGCACTTTCTTGATCACTCCAGCAGCTAAAAGGCTGCCAATCGCCAGAAAGAAGAAGACCCCGAAGAGCCGCGTGGCGATGGAGGCTCCGCAGGTAATCGCCGCAAAGTAAAAATTTGGACCGAATTTGAATTGGTCGCGGTCAAGGTAATATAAAGTTAACCCAATAAATAATAGGTTGATCGCATCAGGGTGCCAGAAGCTATTGTTGATGTAAACGACCCCTGGTAGGGTGAACAGAATGATAAACAGAATTATGGAGGCCCAAAATTTCTTGAAATGCGTGGCCAACCAGGTGACGAAGAAGCATGACAAAATCGCAGGCAGCACGTTGGCAAATTGGCGCAACAACAGCATATTTAGTTGCAGATGATCCACGTAGCTCGGACCATAGATGAGTTTTACTGGCAATAAAAGAAACGCTGAAAAGCCGTAAAACAAAAATCCGTAGATGTAATCACCATAAACCAAGAAGCGGTAAAGCGCTGTTTGCAGGTTTGGTTGGGTAGAAAGCATCTTTTCGACATGCGGAAGCATCAGCATTTCATCCAGATTCAATTCGTTACGCGTGGCTGAGTTTTCAAGATTGAGCGGGATGAAGAGACAGAAATAGAGCAGTCCCAACCCCAATAACACCAGCGCTGTCCGTTTTTGAGTCTTTGATAAACCTTTCCATGATGGGAAGGGTGAGGAGAATTTTACTGACACAAAATCCGCGGGAGCCTGGACGAGCTTGATGAAAAGCGCATAGAGCATCCATGCCGAGAAAGCCATCCAACCTGATATTGCAGAAAGCGCCTGCGGGATTAAAATGGAGAAGTTGACGAAGGCAAAACTCAAGAAAACGGAACCCCCGAAAAGAACATAACGAAGGGTGGGGTAGTTAGTGGGGTGTTTGAGAAATTTGCTGAAGCGTTGAAAGAATGGAGTTTTATATTCACGTTTGATGCCAATGACCATCACAATCGCTACGCTCACGACAGCAAGCAAATGGACTGCAAAAACTACCAGCCGGGCTTTGGAGATACCCATCCAAAACACGGATTCCACTTGTGAAGGACTAACCAGCGTTAGCGGTAAGGACAACATGCCCGTGATCAATATCGCTACGAGGGTTTGTGTGATTTTCTTGCTGATATTCATTCGTTCGCTTTCATAAGGTTTTAGTTAGGGAGAGTATAGCATAAGTAAAACCCCTCTTGATTTAAAAATGGATTTATCAATTGAACGATTTAATAATATCAGGATGGAATCACGGTTTCTTGAAGAGAGCAATTGCACCTAAATGAATGCTGTGGAGGACGCCTTCCATAAGAGATATTAAGTCACCGTACATTTTTTTTGAGTACACCATTTTTTAAGATGATTCGTTTTTGTTCCGGAAAAAAATCGAAAACGAATAAAACGAATCAAAATCAGCTTCTAAAACCCCGCAAATCACTGAATCGTATTGGTTTGTATCGATTCGTTCTTGTGCACGAATCAGTAATGACATACCGAGATATTTTTAAGATTCAAAGAATATCAGACCGGTGGGTGAGGGATTAAGTTTTTAAGGAACCATGCAGCAACGAGATTGTAGAATATTTATTCTATATTAAGTATATGACCTTTGTCAAGGGGTTTTGGGATTTGTGTTTTGGTCTAAGATTTTTATAGATCCAACTGTAATAATTTGGGATACTGATCTATTGTCGGGAAAGGGAAACATCTCGTTTTGCAAGCGATCAGCCACAATAATGATTGCCGGAATACAAGACAATAACCTACAATAAACCAAAATACCGTTATTCTACGAAAGGTAATTTTTGATGCATTTGCTGCTTCTTTGAATCTTACGAAATTCATTCATACGCGATCTATACTCAGACGAGGTTATATTAAGAAAGCAAGTGGTTTATGCTGGACACAAAACAATTACGAAGGCTCGGAAAGACAGACATTATGGTTTCTCCGGTTGGTTTGGGTGAAATGGAAATGGCTGGCGGCGGCGGTGGTTTAATGGGTAAAATGTTCCCGACCAAAGAACGGATCAAAACCAGGCAGGATAATTTCAGAGAGGACCTGATGCAGCTCTGAGAGATTGCCGGCGAGAAATATCGGTCAACTCACAAATTTATAGATGGTCATACGGTATGGACCTATAAACGGATCAAGAATATGGCTGGGTTGAAGTCAGTTTCACAGAACCTAATGCATGCAAATGTGGGGATCACGGATGGCATCTATGGCAACATGAATGAAGATGAAGTTCACGAAACGATAGCCGGGTTGGCCAATGTGAATATTGAGAATCGAGCAGATCAAGAAGCACTCAGCCGAGGAATAGCATTACTTCAGTCGCAGATGACCTAGACTGAATGGTAGTATTCAATATTAATTAGCATTTTCTTTAGGTTTGGAGGATACTTATTAACCAATGTTTGCGCGCAAACATTGGTTAATAAATACACTATCTATCGTAACGGCCTATTAGTTTTGTTTGTTTCTGGATTCGGAGGAGGAGGAGGTGGAGTTGTTGTCTTTTTTGGTTGTTCTTCTGCAAATGAGTAAATTCTCATAATGTTTTCCTGATTAGCCTAAGGATTTGGTTTCTTCGTTGGGGAGAGGTGCCGGTGGCGTTTGTGTTTTTGGTCCTGATGAAGAGGAGTCATCATTATTAACATGAAATATAATCATACTTCCATCCTTTCAAAAAGTTATTTTACTGAACGGTATAGTGACAAGGAGCAAAAATGGGCAATACAATTGATCAAAACTTTTCTTATAGAGCAGCGCTTGAAGATATTAAGGCAACGTATCATCGTCAGTCAGAACGATTTTTGATTAGTAGAGATATTGCAAAAACAATATTGACGTCTGCTTCGGTAATAGTTTCTGTATTCGGAGCATTTTCTTCATTTCGTGAAATAATTTCTCAACCCTCCTTATTAAAACTATCAATGATTATTGCTGCTGGTGTATTTTTTGCTTTGTTAGTCCTAACATGTGTTTCACTTCTATTCCCATCTTCCTTCATGGGGCCGATTAAGGCTTCACAAGAGACTTATGAAAAAGAGGTATTTGATAAAAATGAAAAAGATACAATATTGATCTTTTTTTCCGCATACCTTAATGCTGTTAATAAGAATGAGCCAAAAATAAGAACAAGAAACAAATGGGTATGGACTGCCGGTATACTTCTCATATTGGTTGTAGTTTGTTTATTAGCCTATACAGTTATCATATAAAAATAAAAAAATATTTGTATGCAAGCATTAATTTTATCAAAACATTCATAACTCGCTGAAGAGATTCGATATTTTATAGTAAATATATATTGTTGAGATTACTATACCAATTCCGAGACCAAAAAGGAATATTCCAAATTCTTTCCAAGATTGATGATTTGGATTCTTTTTGAAGGCAAAGTATAAAACTAATCCAAGTACAATACAGATAATTCCCCATGTATCCATTCAATCTCCATTTCTTTTTTTGCTGCCCGTTGCGGACTCGTCTCAGACCTACCGGGCACCTTTGAATATTGGTCTGGTGAGTAAATATAAACCAATGATCCGGGTTGAAAATGTCAAAATGAATAATCACTTTACAAAAATAAAACTTAGGGTTTATTTATCGAAATAGTTCCTTAATTGGTGTATTAAAATATAGATAAAGGGACTTCGGAATCCCGATTACATAATATTTTTTACTAATCCACTTTGATGTATAACTAACTAAAATTGTAAGTACAAAAATTGAGATTGTGAAAATTATGAACTGTATTATTTTTTCTTTAATATCGTTTCCAAAAAGAAAAAAACCCCCAACCATAGTAAAAGGGATCATAAAAAATACATAACTATTTAATATTAAATCTTGCCATCCCCAAAATGAATTTAATTTTTTCTTTTTTAATTTCTCGACTCCAATAATATCCCCTTCAATTGTTATTTTGCTATTTGGATCTGCTTCATAAACAAAAATAATAACAACCCCTTGCTTGTAATCCAAATAATCGAATTGAAAATAAAGTTCATTTTTTCCTTCTTGAGTAAATAATTTCCATTGATTGGATACCGATGATTGAAAAATAAGCGAAGAATAAAGGATTTTTGCATTTTCCGAAAACTTTAGAGCGATTGGATTTATTGTTGTTAGATCTTTTTTTGTTATTGGTTCTTTTCCTGTATTCATGATTAAAACTTTACCGAAGGATAGATTTCTCACTTTATTTTTATTATAGAAAAATTCCAAACCGGAATATTGAGCAATATCATTTGTGATTAGATTTTCTGTTTCAATAATATAAGTGAATTCCTTTTTTCGAATACTCAACAAAAAGAAAATCAATCCAGTTATTATTCCAATGAGACCTAATGAGATACTTATAATTGATTCAAAATTCATAATAAGATTACTCCTTAACCAGTTGCTTTTATTAGAAAGCTAAAAAACTTTACTTATTTCCTGGCTTTTCGCCAGTCATTGGCCACGGCCTCGGCCTTAGTGCGAAACTATCATTCACCATTGTCTGGAGAGTTCTTTGACTTGAGAAAAGACCCTCCACCTGGCACGTGGTACAGCTTTCCAAAATGTTTGCGCGCAAACATTTTGTTACTGCCCGGTGTGGACTCTTCTCAGCCCTACCGGGCAGCTTGGATAATTAGCCTGGTGATTAGGGAGAATCAGTGATCCAGGCTGGAAACAATCTAACCTTTTTAGGATTCAGGATCATTCCCGTGACTATCCCTCTGTTGGATAGTACCGTCTTTTCCATGAATAAACAATTCAGAGTTTTGGTTTTTACTGATTTCCCTTGCTTTATCAATAGCATCTTGTTTATTGTCTGTATGTTTAATAGATTTTTCACCCCCTCCTTTTTTGACATCCCAACCGCCTTTCTCTTTATTAGGAACTACATGATGCGTTTTTCCAGCCATAATTTCCTCCTTCGTGAATTGTTTATATCTCAATTGTTTCAGTTGCCAGATCATGACTCTTAACATCCTTATCAGACACTCGGAATAGTATTATTAAGGTCAGTACTTTTTTTTTCCGGTTGTTTAACATCGGTTGAATTAAAAAAGAATTTTCCATTAAAATTGCTTGTAGGCTGTTCTCTTCCGTAAATATCAGAAAAATGAATTTCTATTTCAATTTTAGTTAAAAAGTCGATCAGTTTTTTGGCGCATGATTCACACATATTTTGTTCGCAAAAAACCAAATCATCATCTTCTTCTTTTGGTGAGATAACTGAATTTTCGAGTAGAAGCATGGTGTTAACTGAGTCCGGGAATCTTTTATCTAAGTCAGCCACAAATTTTTTCCATCTTTCATCATTGTCCGCGCCTTTATACTCAACACCAGAGTGCTTAATAAATATTGATTTTATGACTGCTGGTCCTAAACCAGAATTGCATATTTTTATTCCGTTTTGATCATTAGTTTTGTAAGTTGATTTAAAAGCAATGTACGGGGTAACTGATTTTCTAAAATAAACTCTTTGTTCGAACCCTGACCAGACAGTTATTAATAAAGCTGTTCCAGTGAGGATTGCTAAAGCAAAAGTGCCGCCCATTTCAAATAAGTTATTGTTTCCTACCTTAAGGTTTTGTAAAAAATTGTCATATATTGAATATCCAATTACCCCCACACTTAAACCAAATAAAATTAACCCAAAAACGAAAATAGGCTGCCTTTTTGGTCGGTCGTGTGAGTAAATTATTGCAAATGTAGAAATTGGAAGCAGTAATTCAACGAAAACCATGTTTTCACCCATTCCTAATTCTTAGCTTTTCGCCAACCATTGGCTACAGCCTCGGCCTCAGTGCAGAACCATCGTTCACCTTTGCTTGGAGTGATCTTAGTTACGTCATATGACCCTCCGCCTGGCACGTGGAATATCTTTACACCTTCTGAATTAATATTGCCTTTGATCACACAACCTGATGGTGGTTCAGTGCAACCATTGGGGCAAGATGATGCAGATGAGCTACCTCCTTCAGACCCGCTAACAATGCCGGATTTGTTTGTGTTCAATGTCGGGGTGGGCGGAATGTATGGCTTGGCTGTTTTTGTTGGCACCCACAACCCGACCATATTCGCTTTGGCTGTTTGGTAGGTATTCGCAAATTGGGCATCGCATGCGGTGTCTGGTGGCCATGATCCTGACGATGCATACCCCGTGCGGACCAGTTCATTATTGACAAAGACATCCCCGACGAACACATAACGCAGTAGTCGGTCGTATCTGTCGACTTCAGAGGAGTCTTTTATGAGCGTAACGGTTTTACCTTCTACCAGGCTGCGGTTGAATTCAGTAGCGTCTGATCCGCCGATGTCACCGGATTCAGGTGTGTCCACTCCGATATATCTCAAGGGGAATTCCTGACCATCGATTTCAACAACAATTGTGTCACCATCCGTTATTCTGATTACTTTTGCTGTCTGCCGCTCGTTCGAAGCGGGGACACAAGAAGCACCTACGGTTGCCGGCAGCGTAATGGTCGGGTTCATGGCAACAGGTATAACTGTGTGTTTGTAGTTGTTGGTGCTGTGGTGGGGATGACTGGTGTGGATGTGATAGGGGCAATTGTAATCGTCGGGATGGTCGTTGGTGGCGGCAAAGCAGCTTGTTGTGAGCTGGTCTGACCGAGTGCGTTTGTTACCCAGCATCCACCGATAAATATCACCAGCAGGCTCGCAACTACCCCGGCTTTTACCTTCTTAAGTCCCCAATAATGTCCCTGGTCGCTGAGCCGATTTTCAATAAAAATTGAGAGTTTGTGGATAAGGATCAATGCGGTTTGAAATAACCACTTGCTGACCTTCCAGAGTCCGATAAACAGCCATTTATAAAGCCAGATGACCCAGCCGATGGTTATCCAATAAAGCGTGCGGCCGCAGCCTTTGCCTGAGCTTGAAGAAATGACAACCCCCGAGTGCTTGCCTGTTTTTACCCGATAATAACCCCGAACTGGCATGTCTCTATCCCTTATTTATTGAGTACCTTTAGTTAAAAATGTTTGCGCGCAAACATTTTAATTATTGTTAATTTGATAATATTCATCTACAAATGCGCTTAGATCCATCCAGGCTCCAAATAGCTCGCTGATAATTTTCGAAGCTGTAGAATTTTTTATTCTTCGAAGGGTACTGTCAAATTCTGTAACGGGTAAACCTGATTTATTCGTTTCATATTCTATTGGATCATGGAATTTTGTCATTTCCTTGAATGCCCATGAAACCCTTTTTTGGATATCTTGTGATTTCGGCAACATTCCTGGAATAATTCGTTTTAATTTAGGAATTGCTTGTCTCAATCTTGAACGCGCATCTCCTTCCCCAGTCACTAAAATGATAATTACATCCATCATCTTTCCTGACATATAGACAGCATGATTTAAATTGTCTTCTTCTTCAATATTTTCCATTTTTACCCAATCAATTGAACTCAATTTGAACCAATAAGGTTTCGATAATTCATAAATTATCGAAACCTATTAATTGATTTCATTTTTTCCTTTATAGTTTTTCTCCAACAACTACATGATATCTTGGCATTCCCATAAAGGCAAATAGTCGAATTCCAACTAATGTGTATTCAATTCCATTTGATAAGCAATTTTGGAGGAAAATGTCGTGCAATACATTTTTTTGTTCAGGAAGTATGGCGCTAACATCTCCGCCAACAAGATATTGGGGGGTAATTGATTTTCCAAGTATAAGGTCTGACAAAAGTGGATGAAAGGCTTTTTCTCCAAGATTAGCAATTGCAAATGAATGTGCGATCTTGGCCAACATCTGACAAAATATCAGAATGCTGATAGAGCCTAGTTTTACTCTTAGACCTTCTGTTTTCATATATTCTTGAAGCTCCGCATCAATATAGTGAGCAATTAAAGTTCCTTCGCAAGCTTCATTTGGTTTTATATTTCGTAATATTCCTGGAGCTGGAAAGTTAAAGCCCATCGCAATGGCTGGAAAATTTTCTGATGGAATAATTTTGAATTCTTTACTCCCATCTGGTTTTCTTAATTCAAGGGGTAAGTTGTCTGAACGTTCTTTTTTATGGCGGGTGGGCAATTTTAAACGATTCCGTAGCGGGCCATACATTAATTTCAGACAAAATCGTTCAACTTCACCGGTGATTGTTCCACAAGCAGGGCAGCTGGCTTTTGGTAGGATGAAATTTCCTCCTAAGCCAAGAGGAATGATATGTTCTTTTGAGAAATCACCTTCAGTGGAACCGCAATATATACAATGCCCAATTGGAGAATAAATAATTGGTGGATTTGGATTGTTCATAAACACATCCCCTTGTTTGTGTTTAAGGTGCAACGGCGCAGGCCTGACAGGGTCCACGCCGTCTAACCATTCAGCCCTGAGACCAGGGACTGGAGGTTCTGAGGTGTTTTCGCCTGCAGCTTTAACATTTAAAGAGGCGAAAAAGTGGACCCGGCAGGGATCGAATACCATCCCTCGATGGTACGTGCGACCAAATTTTTATGTTTGTGGACCCGGCAGGGATCGAACCTGCGACCAAGCGGTTATGAGCCGCGCGCTCTAACCACTGAGCTACGGGTCCTTATTGTGTTGCCTATTGTTAATATGCGCTCTAACCCCAGCACCCTTCGGGTGTTTCCGACCCTTACTGGTCTCCAAAGCTACGGGTCCTCGTTGCGTTACCTGTTGTTAATTTGCGCTCTAACCCCAGCACCCTTCGGGTGTTTCCGACCCTTACGGGTCTCCAAAGCTACGGGTCCTAATTGTGTTGCCTATTGTTAATTTGCGCACTAACCCCAGCACCCTTCGGGTGTTTGCGTTACCTTCGGTAACTTCGAAGCTACGGGTCCTAAAGGACGCCTAGATTATAACATTAAGCTATTAACCTTAGACCAAAATCAGGTTCTTTTTTTGGTGTATTTCGAAATTTCATATGTTTATTTGTGTTATTGTGATTAATCATAAAAGCTCTTCTTTGCGTGCTTGGCGACTTGGCGAGAGACAATAAACCTCCTTGACCAACCTTCCCATGCGTTTTATAATTCAACAGTTGAATATTGGAGACGCATGAGCCTCGAAAATTGCACAGAACGCGACCTGATCATCCTCGAACACATCGAACAAGACCCCGATACCTCTCAAGCCGCTATGGCAAATACGCTTGAAGTTGCAGTTGGCACCATCAACTGGCACCTCAAGCGCCTTATTGAAAAGGGCTATGTCAAGGTCAGACACGCCGAGCGGCGCAAACTCAAGTACATCATCACCCCTGAAGGTCTGGCTTTACGTGCCAAACTTACCATAGACTATATCCAAAATTCATTCAACCTTTATCGTTTGGTTCGTGAACGTGTGATGGTGACACTTCAAGATGTGCATACCGCTGGTTATACCGCTGTGCGCATCGAGGGCAGCGGCGATGTGGCAGAGGTCTGCCGACTCACCTGCCTGGAACAAGGCATTGAGATTGTCACTGATTCAAGCGCGCCACTTTTGCGCATTGTCGGATTGAAAGTATTCTTTGAACCGGAGGATCACAAAACCTTATGACCGAACAATCTTTTTGGCATAACAAGCGTGTCTGCGTCACCGGCGGAGCCGGTTTTCTGGGTTCCTTTGTCTGTAAAAAGCTGGAAGAGCGCGGCGTAAAAGAAATCTTCATCCCCAAGATTGAAGATTATGACCTGGTGCAAAAAAATTCCATCATTCAAATGTTGGATGACAGCAAACCTGACATCATCATTCACCTGGCTGCCCAGGTGGGCGGCATTGGTGCCAACCTTTTACATCCTGCGGACTTTTTCTATGACAACCTGATGATGGGCGTGCAGCTCATTCACGAGGCCTATTTACGCAAGATCGAAAAATTTGTCGCCCTGGGCACCATTTGTGCTTACCCCAAATTCGCACAGATTCCATTTGAAGAAGACAATATCTGGGAAGGTTATCCAGAAGAAACCAATGCGCCTTATGGTCTGGCCAAGAAGATGCTCCTGGTTCAATCTCAGGCATATCGTCAGCAGTATGATTTCAACTCAATTTTCTTGCTGCCGGTCAATCTCTACGGTCCGCGTGATAATTTCCGCCCGGAGAGCTCACACGTTATTCCGGCTTTGATCAAAAAATGCCTCGAAGCTAAAGCCAATAACGCTCCCTCCATTGAAGTCTGGGGAGATGGCTCTCCCACCCGCGAATTTCTGTTTGTGGAAGACGCTGCCGAGGGCATTTTGTTGGCCACCGAAAAATACAATAAGTCAGAACCAGTCAACCTGGGCTCAGGCATGGAAATCAGCATCAAAGATCTGGTAATCCTGGTCGCCAAACTGACCGGGTTCCAGGGTGATCTGGTTTGGGATACCTCAAAACCCAACGGACAGCCTCGCCGCCAGCTCAGCGTGGAACGCGCTTATAAAGAATTCGGATTCAAAGCGCAGATAGGCTTTGAAGAAGGGCTGCGGCGCACCATTGATTGGTACCAGGCGAAAATGGATTCTGAAAAGTAGTTTATGAAAACTGACGCAATCGAAACTGTCAAAAAACCGGATACGGTTATCATTCAGCCTATGAAAGGCCTGGTGGCGCTTAACCTCCGCGACCTGTGGATCTATCGTGAACTGGTTTACTTCCTCACCTGGCGTGATCTCAAAGTGCGCTATAAGCAATCCGTTTTGGGTGTGCTGTGGGCGATCATCAACCCGCTGGTCACGACCGTGGTCTTTGCGATCATTTTTGGTAACTTTGCCAAGTTTCCATCCGATGGTGTGCCCTATCCAATCTTCTCTTACACGGCAACCCTCCCATGGACCTTTTTCGCAGCCGCATTGACCGTTTCAGCCCGCTCCATGTTGACCAGCGGAGGAATGGTTTCAAAAATCTACTTTCCGCGCATCATTGTGCCGCTTTCATCTGTCTTTGCCAACCTGGCTGATTTCTTGGTTGGATTTGTGATCATGATAGGCATGTTGATCTTCTACCGTGTCACGCCAACCTTAAATATGCTCTGGCTGCCAGCTTTCTTGTTGTTGGCTACGATAACTGCCCTGGGGGTGGGGTTATGGTTCTCAGCTTTACTGGTGATGTATCGTGACATCAATTATCTTCTGCCATTTCTTACCACTATCTGGATGTACCTTTCACCTGTGGTTTATGCTTCAAGTACCATTCCTGAACAATATCGCATCCTCTATTCGTTGAATCCAATGGTGGGGGTGATTGAGGGTTTTCGCTGGGCGCTCCTGGGTACCCAACAATCCATTTCGCCATCTATGATTGCCATCTCTTCTGGCATTGCTTTGCTGATCTTTATAACCGGTTTATTTTTCTTCCGCCGAATGGAACGTATCTTCGCGGATATGATCTAGGCGAATGGATGTTATATGAGTAATTTAGCCATTAATGTGCGCGATATTGGCAAACAATATCACATTTTTTCAGAAGTAAATCGTTATCAAACGCTGCGTGAGAAGCTCTCAGAGTCGCTTAAGTCGCCACTGAAAGCTTTATTGCACCCCACAGGCAGCGATACTTTTTGGGCGCTGCGAAACATCTCTTTCGATGTCGAACGCGGAATGGTGTTGGGCGTGATCGGCAAGAATGGCGCCGGAAAGTCAACCCTGCTTAAAATATTATCTCGCGTGGTTGAACCCACCGAAGGACGTGCAGAAATTAGCGGTCGGGTGGGGTCTTTGCTAGAGGTTGGCACTGGTTTTCACCCCGAATTGAGTGGACGAGAAAATGTCTATCTCAATGGTGCAATCCTTGGCATGCGGCGCTCTGAAATTGACCGCAAATTTGACGAGATTGTGGCTTTTTCAGAAATCGAACAGTTCATTGACACACCTGTAAAGCGTTATTCCAGCGGCATGTATATGCGTCTGGCATTTGCGGTGTCTGCCCATCTTGAACCCGAGATTCTGATCGTGGATGAAGTGCTGGCGGTGGGAGATGCTGAATTTCAAAGAAAATGTCTTGGCAAAATGAGTGACGTGGCTGGTGAAGGCCGCACGGTGCTCTTTGTTTCGCATAACATGTCTGCCGTAACGCGACTCACCAAGGAATGTATCATCCTTGAGCACGGAAAAATGACCATGCGTGCACCAAGCGACGAAGCTGTGGATTATTACTTATCTCATGGGTATGAAAAAGGCGGCGAGCGCAGTTGGGCCAGCGAAGAAATTCCATCTGATGCACATCCATTCAAGCCCATTGCCATGCGCGTGTTGAATGCCAAGGGGCAGGTGGTGGATTCTGTGCGTTCAGTGGAACCACTGACCCTTGAAATGGAATACAGTCTGGATTCGGCCATTACCGGGTTGCGCGTAGGCGTTTACCTGGTGACGGTGCGCGGTGATTATGTTTTCACTTCTTTTGACACGGATGATCCGGAGCAGTTTTCGAAATACGCTGAACGTAGGGCTGGACATTACATCAGCCGCTGTACAATTCCGGCAGATCTATTAAACGAGGGGCGATACACTCTTGGCGTAAATGCCAGTGTTTTCCGCATCAAGCGGTACTTCCAGGATGCCAATGCAGTGGTTTTCAATGTCAATCCAACAGGGGCTCCAGGTATGCATTGGGTGGAACCGCGGCAGGGCGTAACCCGTCCACGCCTCGATTGGCAGATTGTAGAAAAATAAATTTGCGCAATGAGATGAGGTTATCTTGACCGTTCAACACTCGGGGTTTATAATTCAACAATTGAATATTGAAGTTATTTCAAGTAACCTTATATTGGTTTACTTTCCAATGAGAAACACGGATCAACTATGGTAAACAACAACAAAGAAACATTAAAGCGTTTCCTTGGAGGTATTCCGCTTACAGCCGAACTTTATTGGCTGGTCAGGCAGCGAGATAACCCCACTCATTCACGGTTTTCGCTAAAAGCCTTGCATGAGGCTCTTCCTTCGATGGTAGAAGAAGTAAAGAAAATTCGTCCGCAATCGCAGGTGCAAAAGAAAAAAGTTTTCATTTTTGCAGCGCTGCATTACTGGATTGAACAGGCTGCCATCACAGCTCTCGGCCTCGCTGCGGATAATCACGATGTCACCCTGGGTTTCTACCCATATTTTGACTGGTTTACCGATTCAACCAAGTTTGATATTCGTCGTCAGAATATTTATGCTCAGAAAGTGCTTGAGAAAACCTCCTCAGTAATGGATGTGGTCTCCTTCATTACATATCGTGCTCCATATACACCGCTTCCCAAAGCGCTGCAAGAAGCCGTCAATCAAGTAACGGTTTTTGACACCCAATACACTCTTCAGATTGAGGATGTTGATACCACCTGGCCAACTTATCAATTCCGGCTTAAACGCAATCAAGAAGCCGCTCAATCTCTGCTGGCTTATCTACGTTCCACCAAACCCGACGTCGTGATTGTTCCCAACGGTACAGTGCAAGAATTTGGTATTGTCTATCGAGTGGCGCGGTTCTTAAAAATACCGGTAACCACTTATGAGTTCAGCGATCAGCGCGAAGCTTTTTGGATTGCTCAAAATGCAGAAATCATGCGTCAAGACACCTCAGAAATGTGGAGCGCCCAGGCGGATAGCAAATTGAGCGGCGAGCAGTTGTCGCGGATTAAGAATCTTTTTGCCTCTCGACAACAAGCCAAGGTAAATGAAAATTTCACCCGCCAGTGGCAGTCATTGCCTTCTCAGGGTTCAGAAACAGTGCGCGACCAGCTCAAGCTGGATAATCGTCCCATCGTACTTTTAGCGACCAATGTTCTTGGCGATAGTCTAACCCTCGGACGCCAGGTATTCAGCAAAACCATGGCTGATTGGGTCAGCCGCACCATCCTTTACTTTATTGGTCGGCCTGATATCCAGTTGGTCATTCGCATCCATCCCGGCGAGATTCTCACCCGTGAATATTCCATGGTGGATGTGGTCAGGCAAACCCTGCCTGAACTGCCGGAGTACATTCATGTGATCCAGCCTGAAGAAAAAGTCAACACTTATGACCTGGTTGAAATCACGGATGTAGGTCTGGTTTATACAACAACTGTTGGGCTTGAGATGGCCTTGAAGGGCATCCCGGTTGTGGTTGCTGGGCAAACGCATTACCGTGACCGTGGATTCACTTTTGATCCCAACTCCTGGGTGGAATACTTCAAGCTTCTTGGTATGATTCTGGAAGACCCCAAGCAATTTAAACTAAACAAAGAAAAGATTGCCATTGCATGGAAGTATGCCTACCACTTCTTCTACACCTTTCCGCTGCCTTTTCCCTGGCACATCAAGGTCTGGCAGGATTATGAAACCCATAAACTCTCACACGTTTTTAGCAAAGAAGGCAAGAAAAAATATGGCAACACCTTCCGCTATCTGGTGGGTGAACCCCTGGATTGGACGAAAATGAACCACAACGGACGGCATGCATGAGCGGAGATCCGTCTGAGGCTGAAGTAAAACAGCAAGTCAGCGCCTTCTACAATCAAATCGGATGGAAGATGGAGAACGACGGGTTCTATCAGAATGCCCGTTACGAAGATTTACGTCCGGTTTCAAGAGAATATATCCATAAATGCCACCTTCGTGTCAATCGCTACCTGCATCCTGATGGCAAGTTCTTGTTGGATGCCGGATCAGGTCCGGTGCAGTGGCCTGAATATCTCACTTATTCCCAAAATTATCAATACCGCGTCTGCCTAGATATCTCTATTGTGGCGCTTGAAGAAGCAAGACACCGCCTTGGCAGCAAGGGTCTTTACGTGGTCTCTGATGTGGCCAACTTGCCCTTCAAATCAGATGTTTTCGACGGTCTGGTTTCGCTGCACACCTTGCATCACATCCCCCCCGCTGAACAGCCTGATGCTTACGCCGGTTTTGTGCGTGTGCTCAAACCTGAACGCACGGGTGTGGTGGTAAATGCATGGACTTCTCCTGTGTTGATGGCGCGCATGGCTTGGTTGATTAAATTGATGGATCGGGTCAGCGGGATTGTAAACCGCTTTAACCCTAAAAGAAAAGTTAAGCTTCCCGAAGAAAAAGCCAAGCCTGCTGCCAGTAAACCCACAGGTACCTTTACACAGCATATTACCCCGGAGTGGTTGAAAGTAAACTTGGCAGGACGAGTGGATTTTAAAATCATGGTCTGGCGAAGTGCAAGCGTTCGTTTCTTGCGCACGGTCATACAACCCTGGCTGTTTGGCAAACTTTGGCTCCGCTGGTTATACAACCAGGAAGAACAAGAACCTGAATATTACGGCGAGAACGGTCAATATCCACTGATTGTGATCTCAAAGCCTAAATAAAGAATCGAGAAAAAACTTATGGATTGGTCAAAAAAAGTTGTTCTTATCACCGGTGGCACCGGTTCATTTGGCAAGAAATTTACCAGCGTGATGTTAAATGAATATCATCCGGCAAAAATCATCGTTTTTAGCCGCGATGAATTGAAACAGCATGAAATGCGCGTTGCGGGATACGACGATCCCAGTCTGCGCTATTTCATCGGTGACATCCGAGACAAAGAACGCTGTTTACGCGCCTTCGATGGTGTGGATATCGTCATCCATGCGGCAGCGCTCAAACAAGTGCCTGCCTGTGAATATAACCCCATGGAAGCCATCAAAACCAATATCCTCGGCAGCAGCAATGTGATTGATGCTGCGATTGATCGGGGTGTCAGCCGTGTTGTAGCGCTCAGCACCGATAAAGCCGTCAACCCTGTCAATTTATACGGCGCCACCAAATTAGCCGCTGAAAAACTCTTTGTTCAATCCAATGCCTATGCCGCCGGACACGAAGTTCGTTTTGCCTGCGTGCGCTATGGCAATGTGGTTGGCAGCCGTGGATCAGTTGTGCCGGTCTTCCTCAAACAGCGCGAGAGCGGTAAAGTGACGGTCACCGATGACCGCATGACCCGTTTCTGGATCAGTCTGGAAGAAGGTGTGCGCTTTGTTATTCATGCAGCAGAAAACATGCATGGCGGCGAGGTCTTCGTACCCAAGATTCCCAGTATGAAAGTGGTGGATCTGGCCAAGGCGATCGCACCGCAAGCCACTGTTGAAATCATCGGCATCCGTCCAGGTGAAAAACTTCATGAAGTGCTCATTTCAGAAGACGAAGCACGTCAGACGGTTGAACTTGATGATATGTTTGTAGTGCAGCCCGCCGAATCCTTGTGGTTTGGCCGTGATTGGGAATCCAAAGGGAAACTGTTGAACGATGGTTTCCATTACGCATCCAACAACAACACTGATTGGCTGAATATCGATCAAATTGGCAAAATAATTGATCCGATTGAAGCCGATTACCTTTCTGGAAAACTCGGATGACGCATTTTCTCGTCACTGGCGCCAGCGGTCTGCTGGGATTGAATTTTTGCCTTGCTGTGGACGGAAAAAAACACAAGGTCACCGGGGTGGATTATCGCAATCCGCTCAAGTGGATCAATTTCAAGATTCAGCAAGCCAACCTGACCAAACCGGGTGCCATTGAACGGATTATTAACGAAGTTAAACCGGATGTAATCTTGCACTGTGCCGCCAATGCCAACGTGGATGATTGTGAAAGCCACCCAGAAGAAGCAGAGGCCGTCAACAGTATTCTGCCTGGCGAGATCGCCTTGTCAGCCAGCAATCACAAGATTCGAATGATTCACATCTCTACAGATGCAGTTTTTGACGGCGAAGTCGGCAACTACACAGAGAACGATATGCCCAATCCCTTGAGCGTCTATTCACTCACCAAGCTGCGCGGTGAAAATGCTGTGCTCGCCGCCAACCCGCAGGCGCTTGTTTTGCGTGTGAATTTTTATGGTTGGAGCATTAGCGGTAAACGCAGTTTGGCCGAATACTTTGTCAATAATCTGGCTGAGCAGAAACTGCTCAAAGGTTTTGCTGATGTGGTTTTTTGTCCCATGATGGTATTAGACCTCGCTGACACGATTCTCGAGGCCAACGAAAAAGGCTTAAACGGTCTTTTCCATTGTGTGGGGCCTGAAGTGATGTCGAAGTATGATTTTGGAGTGGCGATTGCCAATCAATTTGAATTTGATCCCTCTTTGATTACACCGACTTCTTATCTTGAAGGCGGACTAGTTGCAGCCCGTTCACCCAACCTCACGCTTTCAACTGAAAAGTTGAGCGCAGCCCTCGGTCATCCGCTGCCGGCTTTTCTGCCGGGTCTGAAAAAATTCCAAAGCCAATATCGACACGGCTTTCCTGAAATGATCAAAACGCTGGTCGAATAACTTCTGTTTCCAACACAAGGAGGATAACATGCAGGTGAAAATCGGTTCGCATTTGATCGGGCTGGAACACCCCACCTATTTTATTGCTGATATTTCGGCTAATCATGATGGCGATCTGGATCGTGCGCGAATGCTCATTCGTTTGGCTAAACTGGCCGGCGCGGATGCTGCCAAATTCCAGAACTTCCAGGCTCCCAAGATTGTCTCTGATTACGGTTTCATCGCCATGAAAAGTCAGGTTTCTCACCAGGCAAATTGGAAGAAATCGGTCTTCCAGGTCTACGCCGATGCTTCCATCCCCTTTGACTGGACGCCTATTCTCAAAGAAGAGTGCGACAAAGTTGGCATCGACTATTTCTCGTCGCCTTACGATTTCGAAGCAGTTGATTATCTGGATCCTTTCGTCCCGGCTCACAAGATTGGGTCAGGCGATGTCGATTGGCTGGAGATGCTTGAATATATTGCCAAAAAGGGCAAGCCGGTGATTGTGTCTTCTGGTGCAGCTAATATTGGCGAAGTGCAGCAGGCCGTGCATACCTTGTTGGCCATTAATCCCCAGGTCGTTCTTTTGCAGTGCAACACCAACTACACCGCCAGCCCTGTGAACTTTGATCACATCAATCTGCGCGTGTTAAATACCTATCAGACCATGTTCCCCCAGGTCATCACTGGTTTATCAGATCACACCTTGGGTCACACCACCGTTCTGGGTGCTGTAGCATTAGGGGCTCGTGTGATCGAGAAGCATTTTACCGATGACACCACCCGGGTTGGCCCGGATCATCCTTTTTCAATGACCCCTGCCACCTGGAAAGAAATGGTTGACCGCACTCGCGAGCTCGAACGAGCCATGGGGTCGGCGGATAAGACCATCACCGGCAATGAGAAAGACACAACCGTGGTGCAGCGCCGCTGCCTGCGTACTGCCCGGGACATAAAAGCGGGCGAAATATTGACTCGAGAATGCATTGATGTGCTTCGTCCCGCCACCCCTGGCGCTATTAAACCCGATCAAATTGGAAATGTGATTGGCACCACCCTTTTGCATGACATGCCTCTCGGTAAAGAAATCCGTTGGACGGACCTGGGAGCTTAAGCAGAAGCCTCGCCATGAAAGTATTGTATTTCACCAGCACTCAGTCACCACACGATCTAAGGTTCACACAGGCCCTGGCTGCAACCGAGCACCAGGTTTTCGTGCTTTGCCTCGATCCTGTGGCTGGCCGCCAATGGCCGGGTGATATTGTTGAAGTGGAGTGGCAGGGTATTAACCCTAATGATGTTGGGCAAACATTAAATGAACAGCTTCATTGGCTGAAAGTAGTATTAGAAAATATCAAACCCGATCTTGTTCATGCGGGCCCTGTTCAAACGGCTGCGTATTACACTGCGAAAGTGGGGTTTCATCCTCTGGTGACCATGTCTTGGGGCTCTGATCTCTTGCTTGAGGCAGATGAAAATCCCTTTTCTCAATTTTTAACCAATTACACTCTGCAACACACCGATGTATTGGTCGGGGATTGCGCTTGTGTTGGAGAAAAAGCCGAATCGTTCGGGTTTGCCAAAAAAAATTATTTTCAATTCCCCTGGGGGGTTGATTTGCACCATTTTACGCCGCATGGCAGCGCAGCACTACGCGAGAAATTAAGATGGCAAGACAAGATCGTGTTGCTTTCGAATCGTTCATTTGCTCCGCTCTATGGCGTGGATGTACTCCTCAAGGCTTTTGCTGCTGCTTATGCTGAAAACCCTGATTTACGCCTTATGTTATGTGGCAAAGGTTTGCTTGAATCTGAGTTTCGACAGTTTGTCATTAACCATGACCTGCAGGACGTGGTCCATTTCGGCGGACAGGCTTCTCTGGATGAACTTCCCGACATATACCGCAGCGCGGATTATTATCTGAGCGCCTCACACAGTGACGGTTCATCCGTTTCGTTGATGGAAGCCCTCGCCAGCGGATTACCAGTGGTGGTCTCCGACATTCCAGGCAACCTTGAGTGGGTTGAAGAGGGCAAGCAGGGCTGGCTCTTCAAAGACGGAAACGCCCAAGATTTTACCCAAAAAATTCTTCTGGCTGCCAGGCAGTTAGATTTGCTCGATCCAATGAAAATGGGCAACCGCGCCCTGGCGGAACAACGTGCCGATTGGAAAAAGAACTTTCCGGTTTTGCTCGAAGCTTATGAAACTGCTTTTGCCGCAGTGGGGTCTCATGACTGAAATTGTTGCCATTATTCAAGCACGCATGAGTTCCACCCGTTTGCCGGGCAAGGTGCTCCTTGACCTGGGCGGACGCTCAGTGCTTAGCCGCATGGTCGAACGCGTGCGTCTATCAAAACTGATTACTCGCGTCGTGGTGGCCACCACTATTGATCCATCTGATGAACCGATTGTCAAAATGTGTCAGGATGAAAAGATAGATGTTTTTCGCGGCAGCCTGCCCGACGTATTGGATCGCTATTATCAGGCAGCCACAAAATATCAGGCAGAAATCGTGGTCAGACTCACCGGAGACTGTCCGTTGATTGATCCGCAGTTGATTGATCAGACCATCCAGGCATTGATTGATCAAAAAGCCGATTTTTCATGCAATCGTCTGCCGCCGCCTTTCCACCGTACCTATCCCATCGGCCTGGACGTGGAAGTTTGTTCCATTGCTGCGCTAACCTTTGCTTGGCATGTGGCTGACGAAAAACACGATCGTGAACATGTGCTGCCTTACCTTTACGAAGTGAAAGGTCGTTTCAAGGTGGTGCAGATTGACCACACTGAAGACTTGGGCAGCCTGAGATGGACGCTTGATACTCCTGAAGATTACACCCTTTTACAGGAAGTTATCCAACGCCTTGACGGTTGCAACGATTTCACCTGGCTCGACGTACTTGACCTGTTTCGAAAAGACCCGGAACTGGCACAAATCAATCAAGCTATCCAGCATAAATCCATGTTTGATGTGGAAGACCGCAGCAAGAGGGTTCAATCGTGACCCAACTAACCCTTTTCACTGCGCCTAAACCGTTCACCAACCTGCACATTGCATTGATCCAGCGCAACGCCATTCGCTCGTGGCTGCAATTGGGCAGCGAGGTAGAAGTGCTGTTATTGGGTGACGAAGAGGGCATGGCTGAAGAGGCTGAAAAACTAGGGGTTCGTCAGATCAAAGAAATCAAGCGCAATGCCAGCGGCACACCGCTGATTAGTTCGCTTTTTGATGCTGCCCGTCAGCAAAACAACTCACCGCTGCTGGCTTACGTTAACGCGGATATTCTGCTCTTCTCTGATTTTATTTCCACGGCTCAAAAAACACTTGCTCAAATCAGTCGTTTTTTGCTGGTTGGTCAACGTTGGGATCTTGAAGTGACTCGCGAACTGGATTTTTCAACAGGCTGGGAAGGCAGGCTGAAGCAGGAATGCGCCAAAAAAGGCAGCCTGCATACACCCACCGGCAGCGATTATTTTGTCTATCCACGCCAGTGCTTTGAGTCCATCCCCGATTTTGCCATCGGCCGTGCTGGTTGGGATAATTGGATGATTTACCAATCCCGTCTTCAGGGCTGGAAAACCATTGACGCCAGCTCAGAAATCCAGATCATTCACCAGAATCATGATTACAGCCATTTGCCTGGTGGTCAGACCCACTATCATCTGCCCGAAACGGATGAAAACATCCGACTTGCAGGCGGCAGGCGCACTATTTTTAATTTACCTGATGCCAATTTTATCTTTCATGATGAGCGGATCAAACCTGCACGATGGAGTGGCAAACGGCTGCTCAGGGAAATTGAAATATTTCCGATAGTTGTCTTGAAATCAATCTATTTGGCTGAAATCATGCATCTGATAATGCATCCTCCCAAGTTGTGGGCAGCCATCCGTGCCAGGTTCACCGGCAGAAATTCGAAACAGGAGTAAGGCGATGCGCCAGGGACAAAATCCAGTCAAGAAAATCAATACCGTTGCCAAGCCGGAACGGATCACTGTGGCAATATTAAATTACATCCCTATGTTGAGCGGATATTATGCCAATTTGCTTAAAGTGCTTCAATCCTGTCTGGGCAGCATTTGGGCGAACACTGATCTGCCTTACGATCTGTTGGTTTTTGACAATGGTTCTTGCAAAGAGGTCACAGATTATCTTGTGCAGATGCAGCGCGAAGGCAAAATCCAATATCTGATGCTCTCCGAAAAAAATTTAGGCAAAGGCGGCGCATGGAACTTGATGTTGGAGGGTGCTCCCGGCGAGATCATCGCCTATTCAGATAATGACTGCTACTTCTATCCGGGTTGGCTTTCCAATTCATTAAAAGTGCTTGAGACCTATCCCAACGTGGGCATGGTCACTTCTCGTCCGATTGCCCAAAAAGAGGAATTTGCCACTAAGACCATTGAATGGGCGCAACAAACGTCTGGTGTAAACCTGGAGCGCGGTCGTTTTCTGGATTGGGAAACCTTCCGCTCTTTTACCATGAGTCTCGGCCACGAAGAAGAAGAAACCCGCCAGCTCTATGAAACGCATCAAGATTTACGCGTCACATACAACGGCCTGCAAGCCCATATTGGCGCCATCCATTACCAATTCCTGGTTTACAAAAAGGTGATGAAAGAATTTCTGCCCTTTGACATGGATCGTCCCATGGGGCAGGTGCGGCAGCTTGACATACGCATGAATGAAGCGGGCTACCTGCGGCTGATGACCGCGACCCCTTACATGCAAAACATGAGTAATGATGTGTTGACAGAATATATACCGGCTGCACCTGTCGCCAAAAAAGCATCGTTCTCCAAAAGGCTGCGCAACCTTAAACTGATTAAATGGCCGCTGATGCGACTTTATGACTGGATCTTTGGCCTGTATTACCGATAAAAGGAAAAGACGCTTGAAAAAAGAACTCCTTGACCTTATGAATTGTCCTCAATGCCGTTCGGCTTTGAGCGAATCCAGCGACTCTCTGCAATGTACCAAATGCGGATACAATGCCAGAATGGTGCAGGGCATCCCGCTCTTTACTGACGTCCCGGCCACCATTGAACCCTGGGAGAAGGTCGAACGCGGACCCGATAAAGGCACTGCCTGGCGCAAGTCCAACTGGAAGTTCCTCAACGCTTTCGTTAGCAAGTTACCAGTTGACGCGAAAATTCTGGATGTTGGCGCAGGACATGGCGATTTCGCCGACATATTTGAGGGTCGTCATTATTATTCTCTTGATATTGTGCCTTACGCCGAAGTGGATCTCGTCGCTGACCTTGGTGATGTAAATCCGTTCAAAGACAATGCATTTGATGTTGTTGTGCTGATGAATGTACTCGAGCATGTTTACGAGTGCCAAAACCTCTTGAAATCTATTAAGCGTATCGTTGAAGCGAACGGCAGTGTGGTGATTACTGTTCCTTTTTTGCTCAAAGTGCACCAGGCACCCTTCGATTTCGCCCGCTATACGCCTTATTTCATTGAAAAAATGGCCGCGGATGCAGGTTTAAAGGTCGAGAGTCTGCAAGGTTATTACGACACCCAATATTTGCTCAATGAAAGTCTTGGCAATGCCTGGCAATATTCCATCAAAACGCAATCCAAACCTCAACAATTTATTGCCAGAACGCTGGTTTTCATCATTCAACGCCTGGTCAACTGGTTTGGCAAGGTCACCCGCAAAGGGTTTATGGCTGACACACAATCTCAAACCAACCCTGCACCAGTTGGTTATCTCGTGGTGCTGCGAAAGAAAGCCTGATGACTGAAGAACAAAAAACTGTCTTTATCAGCGCTGATCACGGGCTGGCTATTATTTACTTCTTGCAAAGCGACGTGGTGAAAACCCTGGTTGAAAAGGGCGTCCGCGTCGTCGTCCTGACTGATGACGGTCTGGTCGATCAACTGCGCAGCCGCTTTGGCATGCCCGGTATGATCGTAGAAGGATTGCGCTTCAAAGCTTGCTCAAAATATGCCTCAGAGGTAAGCCCCGGCTTGCAGTACTGGTCCAATTTTGTGCGGCGCGTCGGCACATCGAACCGTATCAACACCGAAGCCATGGACAGCCACATCATGCAGGTTGATGCTGAGGCTCAAGGCTCTCAAAAGATCGTTGTCGCTTTAGCAAAGATGGTCATCAGCTTGATGCGCCATTCAAAGGCTGCCCGACAATGTCTGGTGAAGTGGCAGATGCGTTTCACTCCCGCTATTTATGATGACCTTTTCGAAAAATATCAGCCAGACCTGGTGGTTTCTGCCACTTATGGGTGGCGCAATGACCGCTACCTATTGCGTGAATCAGTCAAACGCGGCATCAAAACCGGCGCCGTGATCGTCGGCTGGGATAATCCCAGCAGCTATGGTGTGCCCGCTGCGCCTTTAGACTTTGTAAACTGCTGGTCTGAAATTCAGAAGCAGGAACTAGTGGATGGTTCCGATTGGGATCCTGCCAAGGTGAATATTGGCGGCATTCCCTCATATGATGGCTACTTCCGCAAGGAATGGATGATTCCGCGCGATGATTACTTCAAGCTGCATCATCTAGATCCTAATCGCAAATTGATCACTTACGCCTCCAGTTTCATCACTTTTTCACCCAACTATCTCAACATTGAAGCGCTGGCCAAGTTGGTCTCTGGGGATGAACTCTCAGAGCCCAGTCAACTGCTGATCCGCTTGCACCCCAACCATTTTATGGATGAGCCGCTCTTCGCCGGTGAACGCGAAAAAGTCCGCGACCTGGCACGCAACCTGCCCAACGTCCATGTGGTGGAACCAGTTGCGCTGGGTGGCGATTTGGGTTATTACTCGGGCGAGGATATGCCGGAAAAGACCTCCATGATGGCCTATTCAGATGTCTTTACCACCGTTTATTCCACCATGTGTGTTGAAACCGCCATCCATAACCGCCCGATAGTCAGCGTATGTATCGACACCCCAGGCGGTTGGAACAAGCGATTTAAATTCTCGCTTGACCTTTCAAAGATCGGAGACTGGCCCACTCATCAGCGTTTCAGACAAGCCCATGCCGGTCGTGTGGCTTTTAATGCCGGGCAGCTTAAAGAACATTTAAATGCCTATTTATCAGATGCTTCACTCCACGCTGATCAACGCGTAAAATTTATCAAAGATGAAGTTACTTATGTGGATGGCAGTGCCGGCAGACGCACAGGTGAATACCTGGCCTCTCTGCTTTAAATGAAAAAAGCAAGATTCAGTACCTGATTTATAATCAGTGTTACAGGAAAATCATTAAATGAAAATATTAATTGCAGGCTTTGGTTCGATCGGACGACGACATCTTAACAATCTGCGCGCTTTGGGCGAGACTGATTTTGTGTTGGTTCGTTCTCATCTTTCCACTTTGCCCGATGATGATATCAAAGGTTTACCCGTTGAGACTAACATTGAAGCTGCTCTGGTGCACAAACCCCAGGCCGTGGTTATATCCAATCCCTCTTCACTGCATTTGGATGTCGCCATTCCGGCTGCAAAAGCAGGTTGCTCCATTTTGATGGAAAAACCTGTTTCACACAGCATGGAGCGTATTGATGAGCTTCAGTCCGCCTTTAAAAAAGGCGGAGGACAATTGTTGGTTGGCTACCAGTTCCGTTTTCATCCCGGTCTGCAACAGATCAAAATCTGGTTGGATGAAGGATTTATCGGAAGACCCGTTACGAGCCGCGCGCATTGGGGTGAATATATGCCGGGTTGGCATCCATGGGAAGATTACCGCCAGAGTTATGCTGCCCGTGCAGACCTCGGTGGTGGAGTGGTTAATACCCTTTGTCATCCCCTCGATTACCAGCGCTGGTTGTTTGGCGAGGTGGAATCCCTTTGGGCGAATACTTCCAATTTTGCCCTCGGTCTTGAAGTGGATGATACGGCTGAAATTGGATTGCACTTCAAGAGCGGTGTACTCTCATCCACGCATGTAGATTACGTGCAGCGCCCTGGTCAGCATACCCTGCAAATTATTGGCACAGAGGGCTCGATTGTCTGGGATAACGCCACTGGGATCGCGAAATGTTTTCAACCCAACACTGAACAATGGATTGAATCTTCACTGCCCGCAGGTTTTGAGCGCAACTTTCTCTTTATGGATGAGTCGCGTCATTTTCTTGATATTGTTAATCAAAAAGTATCCCCGATTTGCAGCCTGGAAGATGGTATAGCAGCTATTCAGCTTACTGAAGCCATCCATCGTTCTGCAAGTTCGGGCCAAAAAGTGCAATTAAACTGAATTTTGGAGGTATCGCATGACCATATATGATAAATTTTCCATGGCTGGCAAAACAGCTCTGGTTACTGGCGGGGCAGGTTTATTAGGCAAGGAGTTTTGCCGAACTCTGGCAGAAGCCGGAGCCACGGTCTACCTGGCAGATTACAAAATGGAAATTATCGAAAAAGCGCTGCCGTTATTACAAGAAGTTAGTGCTTCCATCCGTCCTGTGGTAATCAATGTCGTTGATCCTGTTTCAATTCAACAGGTGGTGGATCAGATTGTCAGCGAGACTGGCCGCCTGGATGTGGTGGTTAACAGCGCGGCGCTTGATCCAAAGGTTGACCCTGAACATCCTCAGGTGATGAATAATGCGTTCGAAGACTACCCCCTCAATTTTTGGCAGGATGGTTTGTCAGTCAACTTGACCGGCCCCTTCCTTGTTTCTCAAGCTGCCGTTCGCCAGATGGTCAAGCAGGGCAGCGGATCAATCATTAACCTGTGTTCCACATACGGCCTGGTTGGTCCCGACCAGCGGATCTACGAAGGCGTAGGCAAACAGCTCACTTACAAACCTGTTTTCTACTCGGTCACCAAAGCTGGTATTTTAGGCTTTACCCGCTATCTGGCTGCTTATTACGCCAATACCAAAATTCGGATCAACGCTTTAACCCCTGGCGGGGTCGAAAACAACAACGATGAACAATTCGTAAAAAATTATTCATCACATGCGATCTTGGGCAGAATGGCTCACCGCGATGAAATGAGCGGTGCTTTGCTCTTTTTGGCTTCTGACGCTTCATCCTATATGACCGGTTCAAACCTTGTCGTTGATGGGGGATGGACAGCATGGTAAAGAAGCTTGAGGTTTTGGCGGTCATCCCGGCACGTGGCGGTTCAAAGGGTATCCCCCGCAAAAACATCAAAGATTTTGCTGGCTATCCGTTAATCGCTTATAGTATTGCGGCTGCTACTCAATCCAAACTGGTCACACGCACCATCGTCTCCACGGATGATGAAGAGATTGCGGCTGTTGCTCGGCAGTACGGTGCTGAAACACCTTTTTTGCGGCCTGCTGAAATCGCCCAGGATAACACCACCGACTTGCCGGTTTTTCAGCATGTACTCTCCTGGCTTAAAGAAAACGAAGGTTACGTTCCCGATGTGGTCGTTCAATTACGCCCAACCTCTCCGGTGCGTCCGCTTGCCTGTGTGGATGATGCCGTCAATATGCTGCTGTCTCATCCCGATGCGGATTCTGTACGCGGTGTGGTTGAAGCAGATCAATGTCCTTATAAAATGTGGCTGATAGATACCACCAGCGGCACCATGTCTCCCTTGCTTGGCGTTG
>Ga0180732_1000260_pt1 | contig 49958 bp, 60 predicted proteins | sample KR11_01MetaG_FD_148674 | JGI IMG/M metagenome (GOLD analysis project Ga0180732, IMG submission 148674) | Groundwater microbial communities from the Olkiluoto Island deep subsurface site, Finland - KR11_0.1 MetaG | ecosystem: Environmental > Aquatic > Deep subsurface > Groundwater | place... | reverse complement strand
ATTCATACCAATTCATGAGCCCCTGTTTGAGTGATTCCGACTCGATGATGCGCTCAACCTTTTCCAATATTTGCTGCCGCTTTGACAATGGGTGTTCTTTGGTCCGCAACTCCCGGTAATCTCCAATGAATACCCGCTCGATGTAGTCGTTGAAAAAACGGTGAACATACTGGGATGTTGATTCCTCCCTGCTCAGCTCTTCCATGAAGTCGTGGATATTGGTACCTGTGTTTCTGACGTGCTCAAGCAACGCTCTGGCTTGCCTTGCCGCTTCATTGAAAACATCGCCCGAAGCTTCTCCGTCAACAACCAGCTTTAGATTCGCATCGATTGAGCGGATCTTTCCTGAGAGGAAAACTGGATCGGCTTCTGCAAACTCGACCACCATATCCAGAAACTGGCTGACGGTAGGATGCATGGATACCCTGCGGTCAAAGCGAGGATTCTCAATTTTGAACCAGCCGCAATCGTGCAGTCGGTCGAAAATTGCCCTAGCCCGCTGTTCGATGCTGCTACTGTCAGGCAAGTTTTCCTCATCGCTCCATGCCTCCTGGAGCTCAAGCTCATCGGCGATGTCTTGAAGGATTTCCTTGACCGTGAATCCCTTGACTGGGGGTACAGGCGCATCAGGCCCGAACCGCCTGGAATGCAGATGGCAAAGCAGCGCCCAATAGCGATGCCTGTTTTCGGAGGCCAAGGGCGCGAATATGCGGTCGGGGAGCTTTGCAAATAACTTCGAGACAGCTATTTGCCCATAGGTCAGCGAGGGAAAAGCCATGGCTCGACCTCCTTGATGTTGGAAACCGCAAGTTGATAGTCGGGCTGACATTGCTTCCTGGTATCGATGGCTGCTCGTATTTCCTGTATGAAATAGCTCACCAGAGCCCCCCGGCAAACAACTACCCTTGCTGACGTATTCTTGAAATACTCGAATCTGATGACGGCTTCTTGCTCCGGCGTAAGGTCCGGATGGGCAACCAGCCTGACTCGCACCTCTGTCATCCACGCCTTGTCATCGTCCATGAACTTTTCGGATGGCATCTCGATCAGATTCGCATCCATGATTCGGCCTAGCGCATAATCCCTGAACTGTTTCTTATCCGAACAATAGGCCCTGACATGCCAACGCCGACCAACGTGAACAATGGTGTGCGGGGAAAGCATTCGCTTATGCGGCTGTGGCTCGCTCATGGAGCGGTAAGTAATTTCGACCATGCGATGGGTTCTCGCTGCAATCGAGAGGGTCGAAAATATTCTTGGATTGGGAGTGCTAATGTCAGGGAATGCCGCAACGACAGGATTTCCGTTGGAATTCATCGCATGAGGCAAACCTACAATCGAGAGGTACTGAGCGAGATCGCTCTCTGCTCCATCTTCATTCGCATAGAAGCTCGGAGTGGCATCAAAAGAGCGCTTGATGCTATTCATATTCAGCCAGTCAGGCGACTGATCACGAAATTCTCGTATCCACTGGCTCGCTCTGATTGAACTCAAGCCGAACAATTCACGGAGCCTTGCATTACTTATGCGCCCTTCCCAAGTCAGCAAGAGCTTCAGCTGCCGCAATCGATTCAGATCGATTTTGTTTGCCATTATATTGTTATGATAAATTATAGGATATGATAATTTATATCTTATTGCGAGTTATATCAACCGATCATAATCATCCCCTAAATGCCACTGGCTCTCGGACTGGTAGTAATTGCGCGTTTGATGTTTGCACCCATTTGAGCACGTCGGTAATGGATGTGGTTAGCAGTAATCATTAAGTTATATCAGGACGTGCACATTAGCCTTGAATCTGGGGATATGCTTTGCATACAAACCAAGAGAAAAATTCACTGGAAAATGACCAAGTCAATCGATGAGGGACTAGCGGCCCATTGTTGTGAAGATGAAAATCAATGGATGGATGTTCCGTTGATTGAGTTTATTGTTGAGTGCTGTGGTAATCGACTTCGATACGCGTTCCAGAATGCAATTGTCAATCAGCTGTACCCAAGTGGATATACAGTTCGTGATTTATTGCAATCAGGGAAATCTGGATTAAACAAGCTCAAGCGTATTCCAAATATTGGGCGAAAATCTATAGCTGAACTTAGCCTTGCACTTGAGGTTCAGGGAATTTCGAATTTCACCAACGATACGATTGGAGAATGTCTAATTGAGTCAGTTCCAGACGCGCATCTATCTGTGGCATCCCCTTTCATAATTACGCCTGAACTTATCGACGAAATTATTGAGCGGCTGGAAGTAAGAAGAAAGAGAATTGTTTTACAAAGATTCGGATTGGGCGACGACGGAGTTAAGACCTGTCAAGAAATTGGAGATGAACTTTCGCTGTCCAGGGAGCGGGTCAGGCAACTAGAGAAAAGCACGATTCGTCGATTGAAGGGGGGGCTGTCTGCTTTGACTAACAAGAGGAGGCTCGATGCATCACAAGTGCCTGACAAATATATTCCGCTTTTGAAGCTTATTGGAAATATTGGGCAGGCTCATCGCGCTATAGAGCGAAAATCAGTGATTAGTGGGGCGATTCATAACTTTGCCACATTCTCGGAAGCTTCGGCTTTTGCAAAGCTTTCTGCAAAGCAGTACCGAATAAACATTCGGATAGAGAGGTCTGGGGATGGCGGGTATATGGTCCAGTTCCCAAAACTTGAATAAAGCGGTCGTCTACTACAGTCATCTTACATCTGGTTTGGCCGAATATCTGTCGACCGTCTCTTCATTGGCCTGAGCTGCCACTAGAGCAAGGTGCCTACACCTTCAATGCCTTGACCAAGTCGCGCTGTACGCTTCGCGACGAGCCAGACGAGACTAGACCAGGAAAGCTCTCCAGATAGACGTTATTCAGGAGCTCATCCATTTCAATGGAAAGCCGGAGCAGCCAGTCGCGCTTTTCAGGGGTGTCGAAGATCACGCGGCTCCCATCGGGAACCCACAACCTGCCAGCTTCGATCGGATTCTGATAAAGGGCATCAAGGTGACGCTGTGTTTCTGTAAGGACCGCAAGATCGCTGTATTGGCCTAGCCGCAAAGCGCTCATGTCCGCGTGGAACATGATGGCGGCAATGTCGTAGCTGGAGAGCTGGATGTCGCGATCGGAGTCAGCCTTGACATTTTTGCAGAGGCGAATTGCCTTGCGCAGACCTCCGTTAATGCTGTCACATCGACTGCCTACGCGCTCGATGTGAAGGAACGGCAGGTTGTCGATCGTCTCGCCGGTTTTCTTGTTGTAGATCGTCACCGCCCGATCAGCTTGGTGGCTACTGGCCTGATATTCCTTGGTGTCATACCAGTGAGCAGGCACGACATCGACGGACCGCTGCAGCGATCCGCCTGATACCTTGACCGCTTTAGCGCCAGATTTATCAACCTTGGCTGCAGGGAATGCATTATCAAGATCCGACTCTACCTGCTGCCGAAGGCTGCTCAGGACGCCGCTCGAAGTTCTTTGTGAAGGGTTTCTGTATCCTCCCCGCAAAGCCTGTACGCCGGTGTTGTTGTAAGTATGAAAATTCCTTGTGATGGCAAGTACATCGACGTCGCTGATCCGTTTGATGTGGACGTCTAGAGGTACGGATCCCTGCAATTTGAACTCGGCATCAATGCCTGCTTTAGCGAGCCGGTCGTGCAACTGACCAGCCACCCGTTCACCGGTCTGCACGCTGACCTCGGTGTACTTATTGCCAACTGCCTGCATGGCACCGATGGCGTACCTAGTCCAGCGCTGGGTTGAGGTGCCACGCTTTTCCCAGTCCTCGAATTCTGCAGCATCTGTGGCGAAGTACCTGTTGTAGGCGGATGCGGCCTCGGAAAGTGCGGACAAGGAAGGATCTTTCTGGCGGCGCGCACGTAGTTGCGAAAGGCGAGATTCAATATCGGAAGCCATTAGTTCCTCTTCGTCCAGCTCATCGTGCCAAAGGTCATCCTGCCGCGACCATTGAAGTATTCACCAGTCGCTGAACTAAGATCCTTGGCGATAGTCATGACGGAGCATCCAGTGTGTGATGCCAAGCCGGCGGCACCAGCCTTGGGGTCGTTCCGGTAGTGATATAGCAACACGAAGCCGTCGACGCTGTCGTGTGCGATCGCAGCGGAGATGCTGCTGGAGCCTGACGTCTTGGTAACAAGGCGGACGCGCAATTTATCCCACGACTGGACGATGGTAACCTCGGCCTGCCAGTCGTACTTGGTGGAACCGCTGCTGTCGAGCGTCTTGCCGATGCAGTCCCAAGTGCCGGAAATATCGGGGACCTTCAGCGCTAAGCCGACACCTGGCCACTTCCACGCCCACTTATTTAGCACCCAGTAGAGGAAGCCGAAAACCGCACCGGCACCCAATAGCGAAAACAAAGTTGGAGGCACGTTGACGTTCCATCCGAATTTCTTTGCAAGATCGACTACGGACAGGAGCGTGAACACCAATGCGCCCGAAATCGCACTCGCGGCAAAGCTCAGGAGCCGGCCAACATTGGCCCGATTTGCTCCTCCCATTATTGAATATTCGTGTTCTTGTGGTGAAATCATGATTGGATCCGGATGACGTAACTATCAAACGATGGGCGATTGTAGAGTATTCAATTTATTTCGTGGAACTTGGCGCTTCCAATCCGTGTACGTATGATTCCCATAGCAGAACACAATCTGTTGCAAGTTCTAATGCATCGAACGATTCTCCGTCGCTCATAACTGAATACTTGCACTTCATCACCTCTCCACCGCCGCTGCCGATAAGCCAAGTGGAAGTATGTCGCTCTTTGCCTGTGATGCGCGGCTGGCTGTTGCCACGAATAGAACGTGTCAATTTGCAGTGTTTTGATCCATTTGCTAAATCGGCACAAATTCTTAACTCACGGTTACTGTCTATGTAGGAATCAACCTGTTGTGCCGTAATACCCAGCTTATTGAGGTGAACAATCCAGTCTCTAACGTGATAGCAATGAATGAAGAATGAAACCACATCGTCATCGTAAGCTTCCTCGTTATGGCCAGATGTGGAAACAATACCCGAATAAATCTCCTTGATTCGTCGGTGGTATCTCTTTGTTCTTTCAAGTTGCTCCATTACGTCACTTCCTCGAAGAAAAATGTTGGTTCAAGAATCAGTCAGACAGAAATAATCAACTACGTAACCCCTTCGGCTATGCGGCGCATTGCTGACTAGTACCAGCGCTTAGCCGAAGGACGGGAATGGCCTATTGATTCAACCGATGTGCTGCCAGTAACCGAGGTCTGCTAATCGCCTTGAAGCGCACATTATTACATTTGAATTTAATAGGGCCGCAATGGCCGAACTACGACGGACTGTCAGATCCAGGCATAGGTGCCGGTCATTCTGTTTCAAGGCGTTCAACCTGTTTCAGGTGTAGCAGCGCTTTGGAATAAACAGATACCTTTCGGCGAATCTCAGCCAGTTCTGTCTCGATCTCTTTCACCAGGTCTACTTCCCATGGCTGGGCATACTTGAGCAGCGTGGCAAAGTTGTAGCCGTAACTCTTCGCCGGCTTGGTAATCAGTTTTTTCACACTGCGGCGATTATTTTGGGCTTTCGAACCATACCAGCTCACTTCGTACCAATTGACTGTCAGGCCATACCCTCTTACTCGTGTTAACGCATAAAGCTTACTCTTGGAATCCCAACCCTTACGCTTATTCATTGCCATGACAAACTCAAAGTGACGATTACATAGCGTCTCAGCCTCTTTGCCATAGGTCGCTACTCTTTCCTGTAGGCCGTCCAATGCAACCTTAATAACGTCCATTTCAGCTCCTATCGTAATAAATCACATCCATCGAAATCTTTGATTTGAGCTCAGGTTTACATCCACGCAGATGTCCATCTTTTGGCGCGGTAAATCGGTCTGGCGAATAAAGCACTATTGGCTCCCTCTCGGGAAAATTGTCTGTTGTAGATTCAATAAGTTGAATACGGAAAAAGTCTCCACATCGCATGCGGAATTTTCTTCCGGTTGCGGAATTTTCTTCCGCTCTACCATCAGGAAGATGCTTCGAGGAAAAACCTTCCAGCTTCAGCGTCAAAACTTCACATTTATTTTCATGGCGTTGCATGTGGAATATTTTTCCGCCCTACGCTGACAATTTATTGATTCGAATCGCGGAAAGTTTTTCCGCCCCATCGTCTTTGACGGAAGAAAATTCCGGCAGCGGCTTGGCTATCAATTCATCAATGATCGGTTTGAACTTGCGCAGAGGCGAAGTCGAACATGTCACTGCATGCAACTTTGCGTAAGGAACGGACAGCCTGTCCGCGCTTCCGCAGTATTGTTTGAGGAATAGGTAGATCAGCCTGCGCACGGCTGATTGGTTGAAGTAATCGCGATGGATTTTGTCGAAGAACTCGTTGTGCGCAAGGCAATAGATGGTGTGTGGGAGCTTGATCCTGACAGTCTTCAGGCGCCCCGCCTCATCTCTTTCCAGATGAAATTCCTCGATGAAATTGAAAGATGGGTTGTTCAGGCCAATGGGGCGTGTATTGGTCAGGATGTTGCCGCCGACAAGGCGTTCCAGCCCCTGAATAAAAAGGTTCTCACGCTCGCCATGCCTTGGCCGCCCTGCAAGCCGATAGAAGTCTTCCACCTCAAGCTCGTAGGTAGCCCCAACATCGGCATCCCGGCCCTCCAGCGCCGCATTGGCTATCCATGTGACACAGTAGATCAGCACGTCGAAATCACGAATGGTCGGAAGCCCAGTGGGATCGGGCGTGAACTCAATGAACTTGCCCTTGTATTCGAACTTTCTGGGCTTTACGTCCCCTGCTGAAATCGCAAATGGTGAGCAGAATGGTAAGTCGGCCGTGAATTCTTCATACATGGCCTGCCGATCAGCTGGCAGGGCATCAGAAGGGAACAGTTCTACGTCCTTGATGAAGGAGGCCGCGAACAGGTCTAAGGACGCAATGAGTTTGAATGCGGATGATTGGATTCTGATGGCTTGCTGCTTCCCCACATTGACACCTCTCGACTTGATTGACTGTCGAAAGTCTAGTCACGCAGGAAAAGTAAATCTCCAAAATACGGTTCAAATTTGAACCGTATTCCCAAGCAAAATTATTGAGATCCTCAGGTTAAAAATTTCAACCGCTCCACGGATGCTCTGCAGTTAGTTTGAAGATTAGGAAGGTTATGCCAGTCATGTGCCAGAGTTGCTCTGCAAGTGCTGTGGGATTGCGCGTTTCCTGCCAGATGCGCTACAGCCGTGCTGCGGGTGATTTGCAAAAATTGGCCCACAAAGCAATCAAGGAGACCTTCTGGCCGCGGCTGATTATGGGGAGACAGGAATGCTGCTACTTATTCTTTTTCTGGGATCAGTAATTTCCAGGGCTCGACATTGAGTGCAGCGGCAATCTTCCCGATGTTTCCTAGCGACACATTCCAGATGCAGCGCTCGACCGCTGAAATATAGGTTCGATCCAGATCACTCCTGAATGCCAGGTCCTCCTGCGAAAGAGACTGTTCACGCCTAATGCGACGCACATTTTGCGCAAGGATGCTTCGCAGATCCTGCTCCTCTGAGGATTTCCCAACATTGACTGCTGTACGTTTTGCCATGCTGCGAAGAATCCATTCTTGCAGTGTTTGTTTCCACGGAGTTTGCTTCTCATTTGTGATAAATTGGAACCCTACGGATAAGGAGATAACCAGAATGACTACTGTTCTCGGAATTGTCATGTTGGGGGTATGTGCGATTGGTGCCATGTCCGTTCTTTCTTGGATATACAGGGAAATGGTGAAGCTGCACCGCAGTCAGTGGGGTGCGTTGCCACTCGCAAATTTATTCAAGCCAAATGGAACTGGGACATTACTTAAAGTCAGCAGGACAGAAGAAATGTGGGGGGAAAAGCTGACGCGATGGGAAGACCTTCCGCAATACAAAGGCCGCACAATGCACTTTGGCCTCCCCCACTATCGCGACGCGAAGGTCCCAGACAAGCACAACTATGCAACCGTGGAATACATGGATCATCCGATCAAGCAGTACGTGTATGACGTGATGACCAATTTCTCAGGTGGACTGGATGCCAAAGGGATTGCATATCAACTGTTTTTTCCAGTGATGTTCATCCTGGCTGGGGCACCCGTAGTAACCGTATTGGTACTTTCATGCCTGTTCTATGCCTGGTCATTGCTATGGCTCACACCTGCAGCAAACCGCGCATCTCGACGCTCCGCTGAACGGTGCAGAAACCTCAAGCCAAACGACTGGAGGAAGATCTACCAAGAGATTGCCGAGGAAAAAGCGCAAGAAGATATGCTGGTCCGGGCCCTGCGTAGAAGCGGGATTCGGAGATTGTGAAAGACGCTCAAACTTAGAAAGGGGACTTTCTGTGAATTGCCATTATCTTCGTAAAATAACAGCAGGGTTCGTGGTGCTTGGCTTGGCCCTGGCGCCTCTAGCAAATGCAGGAAACATTCCAGACAACAGCACAACGCCCTCACACTACAAGAAAGGCGCCTCTTGCGTGCAGGAAAGCAGCAAGGCCGGCATGTTCACTTGCTGGGGTATGTTTGGGAACGAACTTGTCGGCGTTGACGAAATTTACAAGCATGGATGGCGCGTAGTCGCATTCAAGCCAAGGACGGATGATCCCAACACCATCGACAACGGAATTTTGATTATCGAAGAACAGTGAGTTGCATTTCCATCTTATCTTCTCGATAGCTCCTCTCAATTTTCAGTGCACGGAAACACGCAGAAGCTGCCGACTCCCTTCTCAGAAGTGTCCGCACAGACCATCTACAGTTGGGAAGCAGATAAATCGAGCCCGCGAACTGCGAAAATGGCAAGAATCGTAGCGTTGAGGAGGTTGGGCAAGCGAGCGGCCACTGAACAGTTAACCGTTGGGCTGAGCTTATTACGATATTACAAAGTTTGACTTGTCACACCTATAGACGGCCCAACCCCTTCATACTAAGCCAGATATTGCCCATGCAGATAAAAATAACGCCAACTTTTTCCTTATTATTCATCACATTAAACTCAAGACAGCCCTAAAAATAGGCGCATTTTACTGCACTTGTGGTCGTTAAAATTCAGATAGTTGCAGATGGTTTTACAAGTCCACGACTGAACAGACGACACTAGTTTTCGTGCGCGCGCCGCCAGACGTTTGCAACTTAACTCACCTGCTTCATCCATCATGATATCGAGAGTATCAAATTCCCCCCCCCCACTCTACCCACCATCTCACTCCTCGGACAAGGATTAATGAAGTCACTTGTCAGTAATTGCCTGAGGATGCGACAGGCTGTAATTCGGTGCCATAAGAGACATCGGCGGTTTACTGAAATGATTGTCAGCGCAGGCTAAGGGGAAGTCTGCTTCTCGCTCAACAGCGGTCGTTCAAAGCTACGCGTTTGATGGTGACCGACCGTCTCTTGCTACCCATTTGAGACACTCGCGCTTCCCAATAGCAGACGGTCAACATGAAGCTGATGGGCGGTCTTAGTGCTCCACTGTAGCTCAGGATTACGCTGACACATAAAACCCTCATACATTTTCCGATAACGCACCAGCCGCAAATAGTATGAATCGCCCAGCATATCCAGCGAGTCGGCCACCAGCAAAGCGGAGTGTCCAATCAGTCCCTCCGTAAGTTCGATGACGGACATAACGGCATTGATAGCCAGCACGATCTTTAATCTTGAACTTTGATGTTTATGTAGTGCGTCTATCTCGCATGCCTTGTCGTTACAGCAATCAGCCATTGCGTATCTCAGCAAAGGTCATATCTTCACCCGATTCAACCTGAGTGCATTAAGTATCACCGACACCGAACTGAAGCTCATAGCCGCTGCAGCGATGATGGGTGACAGCAGCAAACCAAAGAACGGGTACAGCACACCAGCCGCGACCGGGATGCCGAGTACGTTGTAGATAAAAGCGAAGAACAAGTTCTGGCGGATGTTCTTCATTGTCGCGCGCGAGAGGCGCAGCGCGCGCACGATGCCGCGTAGATCGCCTTTAATCAGGGTAATGCCAGCACTTTCCATCGCCACGTCAGTGCCAGTGCCCATGGCAATGCCAACCTGTGCCTGCGCAAGAGCCGGTGCATCATTGATGCCATCGCCCGCCATCGCCACGACGCGTCCCTCGGCCTGCAGCTGCTTGACGATGTCTGCCTTCTGTTCCGGCAGCACTTCCGCCTCGATGCGGTCAATGCCCAGTTTTTTCGCTACTGCTTCCGCCGTGACGCGGTTATCGCCGGTGAGCATGATGACCTGCACGCCTTCTTCATGCAGGGCGCGAATAGCTTCCGCTGTAGACTCCTTGACCGGGTCGGCCACGCCGATTAATCCTGCGGCCTTGCCGTCGATTGCCAACAGCATCACGGTCTGGCCGTCGCTGCGCAATGCCTCGGCACGGGCGACTAATTCGCCTGCATCAATGTGCAATTCCGCGAACAATTTAAGGTTGCCCAGCGCGACCGCGCTGCCTTCAACCGTCCCCGTCACGCCCATGCCGGTGAACGAACGGAATTCATTCACTGCTGTGAGCAAGATGCCCCTTTCCTGCGCGCCATTGACGATGGCCGCCGCCAGCGGGTGTTCGCTCGCGCGTTCCAGGCTAGCACCCAGCCACAGCACGACGCCTTCCTCGAACCCATTCAGCGGAATGATAGACACCAGTTTCGGCTTGCCCTCGGTCAATGTGCCGGTTTTGTCCACCACCAGCGTGTTCACCTTCTCCATGGTTTCCAGCGCCTCGGCGTTCTTGATCAGCACGCCGAGTGTCGCGCCACGCCCGGTGCCGACCATGATGGACATCGGCGTGGCCAGCCCCAGCGCGCAGGGGCAGGCAATGATGAGAACCGCCACCGCATTGACGACGGCATGCGTCAGGCGCGGCTCCGGCCCGAACAGCCCCCACACCGCCAGCGTGGCGAGCGCGATCAGCACCACCGTCGGCACGAAATAGCCGGCCGTCACGTCGGCCAGACGTTGGATCGGCGCGCGTGAACGCTGCGCCTCGCTCACCATATGCACGATCTGCGCGAGCAAGGTGTCGGCACCGACGCGCTCGGCGCGCATCAATAAACTTCCCGTTCCGTTCACTGTGGCGCCGATCAGTCGCGCGCCAGCCGTTTTTTCCACCGGGATGGATTCGCCTGTGACCATGGATTCGTCCAGCGCGCTTGTTCCATCCAGCACCACGCCGTCCACCGGCACCTTCTCGCCGGGGCGCACGCGCAGTACATCGCTAGGCTGCACCTGTTCCAGCGGGATGTCCTCCTCGTCGCCGTTGTCGCGAACGATTCGTGCAGTCTTCGGGGCCAGCCCCAGCAGCAGTTTGATCGCGGCGCTGGTCTGGCTGCGCGCACGCAATTCCATCACCTGTCCCAGCAGCACCAGCGCCATGATCACGGCCGCCGCCTCGAAATACACCGGCACCGTATCCATCATGCTGCGCATGGCTGGCGGGAAGATGCCGGGCAGCAACATGGCAACGACGCTGTAGCCCCATGCTACGCCGACGCCGAGCGCAATCAGGGTGAACATGTTGAGACTGCGGTTGACCACCGATTCATATCCGCGCTTGAATACTGGCCAGCCGCCCCACAGCACCACCGGTGTCGCCAGAGCAAATTCGAACCATTGCAAGGTGTTTGCCGAAACGGACGCCGGCACGAGTTGCGGGGCCAAATCGGAGACCATCGCCACGAAAAATACCGGTAAGGCCAGTACCGCGCTCAGCTTGAAGCGCCGTGTCATGTCGTTGAGTTCGGTATTGTCTTCAGAGACTGCATTGCGTGGTTCCAAAGCCATGCCGCAGATCGGGCAACTACCCGGTGCATTGCGCACCACTTCGGGATGCATGGGACACGTATATTCGGTGGCGCCTGCGGGAGCGGCAGTCGGCGTAACGGGTTCCAGCGTCATGCCGCACTTAGGGCAATTGCCTGGTGCGTTTTGCCGAACCTCGGGATGCATCGGGCAGGTGTAGACCGCTCCGGCAGCGTCGGGGGACGATACCGGGCGTGCGTCAATATATTTGGACGGAGATGCCTTAAACTTATCCAGACAGTGCTGCGAGCAAAAACGATAGTGCCGCCCCAGATGCTCCAGGCGATGCGGTGCAGAATCGGTCACTTTCATGCCGCAAACCGGGTCGGTGTTAACGTTCATGGTTTATCCCTTTCATGTGAGTGAATCACGTGCTTTGTTCCTTCAAAAATATCGGAATCGTTCGCCTGCCTGCATTTTGTTGCCACCATTTCGCGCAGTGTTGTCTCTTCATCCAAAAACGCTCGGACTGCCGCGGGATCGAATTGCGCGCCGCTCATGCTGACGATTTCTGCGCGGGCATCGTCGAACGGTAATGCCTTGCGATAAGGTCGATCCGAAGTCATCGCGTCCAGCGTGTCGATTACGGCAAACAACCTCGCTCCCAGGGCAATCTGCTCACCCTTGAGGGCGCGCGGATATCCACTGCCGTCGTAGCGCTCTTCGTGGCTTAAAACGATTCCGGCAGCTTCTTCCATGCCCGGGATTTGCGCCACGATGCGGTATCCTTTTTCCGGATGCGTTCGCATTTCCTGCCATTCGTTTTCATCAAGCGTACCCTGCTTCAACAAGATTGCATCCGCTATCCCGATCTTGCCGACGTCGTGTAGTAACGCCCCCCAGTAAATCTGCCTCAATCTGTCGGGATCTGCGGTAAAACGGCGTGCCAGCACTAGGGTATGGCATGCCACCCGCCTTGAGTGGTCGCCGGTCTCATGCTCGCGAATATCCAGGGCTTCGGCCAGCGCTTCGGCGAAGGCCGCATTCGCCCGTTCCATAATATCTACTTCTGTATTCATTCCGCCTTCTCCGATTTAAGACCGTATCCGGTAATGCCAATACGTTTCAGGGACTTCGACACATGGAGTGCAGCAACTGCGCCTAGCATGAGCAGACCGGCGATCACCCAGAACGGCATTTCGATAGACACAGCGAACAGCCAGCCGACGGCGGCCGACCCCACGGCTTGGCCTAGGTTCGCGGCGGCAGTCTGTTTGCCAATGGCAGCACCCGGCGCGGAGCCTGCGGCCAGCGATACCAGATAGACGAGCGCCGGGATCAGCATACCGGCGGCTGCCGCGACCAATCCAACGCCAAGGAGCATGGCAGGGTAATTCGTGGCAAACGGCAATAATGCAACACCAATTGCCATTACAAGAAAAGCCGGGGCCAGCAGGGAACTGCCAACGTGTTGAAGAAGCGGTGCGAGCACGAAGACCTGCACCAGGATCATGACCAGGCTGCATTCGGCGAACATCCAGCCCATCTCACGCGGCTGCAAATTCAGCACCTGCTGACCTTGCAACGCTAGGCTCACCTCGTAGCCCCCTAGCCCTAGCATCACCAGCATCGATAATGCCAGCAGCCATATCAGGGACGGTGCCCCGGCTTCTGATTCATTTTCGGTATGCCGCGATGCGCGCTCCGGGAGGAAGCGGTAGGCCACAAGCCACACCGCGCCACTCAGGAGTGCAGCCGCGTAGAACGGCAACGCCGTGGAGATATCCTGATCGCCGAACTCGGCAGATGCAAGCCAGCCGCTTAACGCCGGGCCAAACAGGAAACCGAGTGCACTTGCCGCACTCAGCCACGCGAACGCCTGCGCACGCTTGCGCGGTGTTTCTACATCGCTCACCCAGGCGAATACCACCGGAACCACCGCCGCCGCGAATACACCGGCGAGCACACGGGCACCGTAGACAAACACCAGATCGTGCGCTACCGCGAACCACAACAACGCTGCGCTGAAACCGGCGAGTCCGAGCAGGATCACCGTGCGCCGGCCAGCGCGATCCGAGATTCGCCCCCATAACGGTGCGAACAGAAACAGCGCCAGCATGTACACGCCCATCAGCAGGCCGGTATGCCAGGAAATTGCTGCGCGTGCCGCATCGCCGAGCGCGCGCTCCAGCATGAACGGCAACACCGGCAATACTACCCCGTAGCCCAAAGAAACCACGAACACAGCCGCGAGCGGCAGGGCCAGACTCGTGATGGATTCGTGGCGGGTGATCATCTCGTGGACATTCATGAACTGACTGTCTTACCTTCGGCAGCACACACTGCTGCGTGTTCATCCACTACCTTTTCGCATACTAGAACGCTTGCCATTTCTTATCTCCTTATCTCTATAGTGTGGTTTCCTCGCCTTTTATGCTGCCGACTCAGGGGGGGCGATCCGGAGCCGCTATAACTTCTTTCACAGTATGGCTTCGCATTACCGGCGGCCCGGCGCGTCTCGCGGACAGAATCCGGAAAGACAGAAGAAATTAATGAATGGCTTTTCATGATGCATACCCTTCAAGGACAGTGGATGTGGCGAACTAGTGACAGCGCTTGCCGCTGTCCACTTCGAGGTTGCCGATCTCGCATTCTTCCTGGTAGTTAATGAATGCCAGCTTGAGCCTTTCCATCCAGCCGTTGCCAAGTTTGCTCCCGACCGAGGCTAGTCTGTCGGCAATCTGCCCGGCCGTGACTTGCATCAAGTCGTAGCGGATATCTATTGCCTTGCCTTCGATACAGATATCGATTATTCCCATCATTTCACGCAACGCGCGCTTAACTATATCCGTCTGCCCGTTATCCAGCGGTGCCGACAACACCATGCGGCGTTGCTTGATGATTTGTTTGCCCTGCTGAGCTGCCGCCTTGCGGCCCGGCGAACCAACGTACAAATGGGGATTTTCCAAAAACCGCTCTTTGCACTGTGCCGAACAGAACGCGTAGCGGATGCCTGCGTATTCGGTGGCAAAGGATGTTTCGGAAACCGACATGTGGCAAACCGGGTCTTCGACAGTTTTATTCATGATGCCCTCCTGTAAAGTAAACAATTCGTCGTATGAAATCCAATTCGCAGTTCAAGAACTGCGATGCCATGCAAGATGCTCATACACTCCAGGCCAATATGCCCAAACGCCCAGCATCCTGCTCTGCAGCATGATGCGCCGCTGTTCGGGAAAGGCCGCATACAATGCGCCCCGGGAAATGAGGAAGGGGAGCGCCCAGATCACCCAGTCGCATTTGTGGCCGTCCGGGGTCATTTCGCTTTACCGTTTTTCAGGATTGAACGTCGTGGAACGAATCTGGGCGTGCGGGCCGCGTACTCCCGCCACTGCTCTCCAAAGCGGGTTGCCGCTTCCCGCTCCTCAGCATAGGCTAGGCGTACATAAACCCAGACCAGAATAGGGAACATCAGCAGCGTAATGATCGTCGCCCATTGCAGCAGGAAACCGAACATCACCAGCACGAAGGCCGCATATTGAGGATGGCGAATGCGCGCATAGGGCCCGGAGGTTGCCAGTTCGTTGCGCTGCACCGCTTGGTAAAGCACGGGCCAGGCGGAGGCCAGCAGCCAGAATCCCCCGACGATGAAGATCATGCTAAGAATATGGAACGGCCCGAAATGAGGATTGGCGCGCCAGCCGAATATCATCTCCAGTAAATGTCCGGCATCATGCGACAGCCAATTCACATCGGGAAACTTCTCTGTTAACCAGCCAGAGAAGAAGTAGATCGTCAGCGGGTAGCCATACATTTCGGTGAACAGCGCCACGATGAAGGCTGAGTACATGCCGAATGTGCGCCAGTCGCGCCTGCTTTGCGGTTTGGCGAAACTGAAAGCGATAATGATGAACACCAGCGAGTTGATGATGACCAGTGTCCACAGACCATAAGCGTTTTCTGCGGTGTTCATTTTTCGCTCCTTTCGCCATGTTCGCCATGACTGCCGTGACTGCCATGCCCATGGTGGAACAGATGCATCAGCGGGCAGGCGAGCAGAAGCAGGTACGGCAGTGCGCCAAGCAGGTGGGCGCGGTGTTCGGCAAATAGGAAAAACGCGGCAATCGCCAGAAAGGCAATGAGAACCCAATTGTATCCACGTGGGGCGGGATGTGAATCGTGACCAGCATGTTCGTTGTGTTCCATCATGCTCTCCTTCAGTTGCGGCCGTGTTGGAACTCGAATTCGGCCTCGATGTCGCGCCCGCCAGGCTGGCGCACCTGCACCCGAATGCGGTAGATGCCGGAGCCGGGCATCCTGAAGTAGTTTCCGTAGGTGATAGAGTCAGCGATGTGCATGGGTTCAAGATTTTTCTCGGCGCCGGACAGAGCGAGCTCGGATACCCTGGCCTTAACCTGTGCGTTGGCGATGCGTTGGCCGCTTGCAGTATCGAAGAGTGCGACCAGCACGTGATACTGACGTTTACCGGCCGGTACGCCGCCATGCATGCCTGCTTCAGCTTGAGAGTGGGAATGCCCCAAAACCATCTCGGACGGCAGCACTCCAAGATAGATCGCAACGCCGTCCACGACTTTATGCGTGGGAACATCGGCCGCAAACGCGCCGGTAAGGAACAGCGCTGCAATGGCGCTCATAATTGCGTGCAGCGATATTTTGAAATAGTGTGTATTCATGATTCGTCCTCCTCAAGTTTGGTTGAACTTCGGAAGGGCAAGGCAGCAGTGGGTTGGATATGTCGCGCAACCTCGACTCCTCACTTCGATTGCCATGCGAAGCTCCTCGGTGAGGAATCACCTGCCAGACGTATTTGCAACTCCACCGCTCTTGGCTTCGGAACTATGGCCTTGAAACGCAGCAAGCCCTTGCGGTGATGGCCCCCTGGCACCGCGCCTTCCCAGCCCAGCGGCAGGTATTGCCTCCCATCCGCAATGAGCACGGTAGCCTTGGACAGGTCGTCGTTCAATGACTGGGTATGGGATTCCAGGGTTACCTCAAAATCCCATGTTGCAGACACGATGGCCTGCGGCGCGACGGTCACCTTGATGCCGCGCTCATTGTTTGATTGCGGAGAAAACCATGCTTCGGCTGCGTAGCAGGAATACGCAAAGGGGAAAACAATCGTTGCCGCAAGGACCAGCCTGCATAATTGATTATTCAGCATTTCTCACTCTCCTTTGACGCGTTGACAACCTTGGACAGGATGTACGTAATGCCGGCAGCATTGAATGCCAGACCGACCCAGAACAGCTCGACCTGATACTCTGCAACTACAACGAGAAAGCCGGTGACGCCCAGAACGGGCAGAACGTTTACCAGGTAATGGGCGCAACAGGAAACCATCGCAGCCGTTGAGGTCGTGCCTGATACGGCGACCACCTTGCCTGAAGCACCGTGCCGCCCGACGAGGCGCTTAAGGTGCGTGAAAAGGCCGACTTGGATACCGAAGCCCAGCGCAAGCAGCACGATGAAATACCAGTATTTCTCGAATTGTTCGAGTGCAAAGGCCATCCCGGAGATCAGGCCGACGACCCCGAAATAGATAGCGAGCATTACCGCACCTGCTCCCGTTCCGTATTGAAGCGGTCCGGCGATCCCAGTTGCCACAGCGCCCGCCAATGCTTCCTCAAGCGCCATGCCGCACTTGGGACATGAGCCTAGCGACGATTGCCGTATTTCGGGATGCATCGGACAGGTGTAGATTACGCCGCTGTGCGCTATGGACGGTGGTGCATTCAGTTTGCCAACATAGGTGGCCGGTGACGCCTGAAACTTGGCCAAGCAACTTTCGCTGCAAAACAGATAGGTTCGTCCGTCGTGGACATGGCGGTAGCGGCTGTCGGTGGTCACTGCCATGCCGCACACCGGGTCTTTGTTTTCGACAGCTTTCGAGCGGGTTACTCCAGTTGGGTGGGGTGTCATGGACATATCTCCTTTCAGTCGAACTTACGTTGCGAAACTAAAGGTTTGTCGCTGCAAGCCGGACAATGGCCAACCATGTTGTAACACCAAGCAAACACTACACTGCTCAGGAATCCCGTCAAGGTCGCCCCGAATTGTTCATAGGTAAGTTCCGCAAACGTCCATGGCTTGCTGCTTCTGATCAGGGGCAGATCCAGTCCGTGAGTCCATGCATTCACAAAACCTCTCATTCCATCCGGGAATAGGTAAACATCCAGCGTGCTTCCAGTGCGTATGAGACTCAGCTTATCCATGATTTGACCTCCTGAACTTATGTGAAGGGGATCCGGCTATGCAGCGCGCGTTCAGTGCGCGTGCGGCTCTTCTTCATGCCCGTGTTCATGCCCACCGCTTTCGACCTGCGCAGGAACGGCAATCACCCCCAGCCCGTGCCGATAAACCAGTTCAGCTCCGTGCCATGCAGTGCTGGCAACCAGCACCCATGCCAGAATCACGGCGCCTGCAACCGGCCAAGTGGGCAAGGCATTCACTTTGTGCCGCCAGGCATCCCAGCCGGCCAGCAGGGACAGGGTCAGTACCGTCACGCCAGCCCATGTGCGGTGCAGCAGCATCGCGGCATGCCCCGCCTCGTCATGGTCAACCGAGTTGGATGCCAACCAGCCCATCAGTGCGGTCGGCAAGGCCGCAAACGCAGCCAGCCACAGCGTGGCATGCGCGAGCACGGCACAGTGGGACGCAAAGCGCAGCTGGTTGCGCAGCAGAATGGCGACCACATGGAACGCGGCCGAAAGCGTGACCAGCGCGATCGGGAAGTGCACAAACAGCGGATGCCAGTTCGGAATCACTTCGATCATGATCGATTCCCCTCGTCTATAACGTTCAACGTTTGGGCTGAGCCAACTCACCGAAAGTTGGTTCTGGTGTGGAAACTGTTTGAGGAGGCGGTACAGTTTCCGATAGATCTGCATGGCCGTGACCATGCCCCATCATGCCCATGCGACCGTTCGACAACCACATCACTACCAGAACGATGACCATCACTGCGACCATCGCTTCACCTGTCTGTTTCTGCTTCATTTGTGTTCTCCATTCTTCAAGTTATGTTTGAAATCATCGTTCATGCAAGCGGGTTACTATTCAACCGAGTAGACGTACGGTTCCCGGTCTCCCTTGGGTATCGCATAGATGGTCAGCGTGCCTTTATGCATCTCGCCCATGCCCGGCGAATTCATCGGCATGCCGGGCGCGCTGATGCCGATGATGGCCGGCCTTTCCTGCAGCAGTTTGCGGATGGCGGCGACCGGCACGTGCCCCTCGACTACATACCCGTCGATCAGCCCGGTGTGGCAACTCGCGGCATGCGCCACGCCATGCCGTTTCTTGACGGCGCTCATGTCCTGCTCGTCACGCGCCTCGACCTTGAAGCCGTTGTCGCGCAGGTAGTCCACGTACTTCTCACAGCAGCCGCAGGTCGGGCTCTTGTGCACGGTGATGGCCGTTGCGGCGAACGCTGGGGTTGCGCTGAGATACAAGATCATCATGCCGATATGCAGCCAGCTGATCCGGGAAACTTTCTTGCGGTGCATGATTACGCTCCTTGGTTAATCTGGCTGCGATGCCAGGTGAAATGTTCATAGATGCCCGCCCAGTACAGGCCGAAGGAAAAACCGAAGGCGAGTTCTTCCAGCGGAATGCCGGCGATCAATACGCCAGAAATAGCGGGCAGGTTCCATACCTGTTCGATATAACCCGGCGAGAAAACGACCAGCAGCAGCATTAAGATCGTATAAATCGCCAAGAACAACACGCCGCCGATCAGGGTGTTGCGCAGCAAATCCGGCCGGCACAGTACGTTGGCGATGCCGCCCAGCACCAACGCGGCAATACCTGGATAAATCGGGTTCCACGGCAGGAAATACAGCGGGGGAAACGCCATGAACGGGGCAGCAATGGCGAGACGATGCCATCGGTGGCGGCCCTCGTGACGCTCCGCGTGCGGCACCTCTGCCATCCTGCCGCCGGTAAGCGCGTTGTAGGTGACCGCGCCGATGCCGCCGATGGCGAAACAGAAGATCAGGCTTTCGATGTCGAATCCGGTGCGCTGCGCGAGATCAAACAAGGTAGGCGGATTCCAGTAGGCCGGCACGAAAATCGGTTCGGTGATGCCGAGCAGGCTGGTCCACAGGCTGACGCGCAGCATCTTCTGCCGGAATCCGGGCTTGATGAAATACAGCACCACCCAAGGAACCAGAAACGCACCGGACCAGATCAACCAGACGTATTTCATGCCATTCCTTTCCCGGTTACTCCGCTTCGTGCCTGCTACCGCATTTTCCGCAACCGCGCCGGTCCGGGCCGCACAGGAAGACGTTGTACAGCGGCACCCAAATCAGTGCGATGTACCAACCGTAGCCGTAGCTCTCGATCAACCCAAGGCCGAAGCTGGACCAGCTGATCCACTCGAATCCCGGCAGCAATTTGCGCCATGCCTCGTACATCGCATGCTCGGGGAAAGCCAGGTCGAACGCCACGCACAGCGCGAATGTGATCGCCAGAAACAGGCTGGTCGCGTGGCCCACTGCAGTCAAAGAAATCCCCTGTCTCATGATGGCTCTCCTTCCTTGTTGGATTCTGGTTCCAGCTTCATGCCGCATTTCGGACAGGTGCCGGGCGATGGCTGGCGCACGTCCGGGTGCATCGGGCAGGTATAAGTGACACCGCCGTCCGCCGCATCGTGTCCGCCGTGCTGGTGATCATGCCCGCCGTGGGCCATGTGAGAACCGCAGCCGAAACGCATCATCAGAAAAAACAACCCCGCGAACAGCAGTAATGAAAACAATCCTTCCATGATGACCTCCTCAAGTTAACGCTATACCCAACCGGCCCCTACAGCTCGTCCGGTTCCACCTCAGTACGCCGGCGTATCCAGTAAACCTTGCATACCGGCAGCACTGCCGCGATCCCGTCTCCGGCCAGGCCGGAATGCGCTGCATCCATGATGGTCTGCGCGATCGCATCGCCCTGCCGGGCCGTGGTGAATATCTCGATCCGCAGGTGGTGAGTCAGCAAATCAGGGCTGTAGAAATCGGCAAATTCGCCGTAGCCGTTTACCCGCAACACGCTGAAGCTGTTAACACCGATCTCCTGCAGGCGCTGCTGCACTTGTTCCAGTGCATCGTTGCGGAAGATCGCTGTCACATTACAGAATCCGGATTTCTTTTCCATTTCGCGCATCTCCTTTACATGGGCTTCAATCCTGTCAGTTCGACTGATGCTTGGGTACGCCGCTTCTGCAACAGCAACACACAGCCGTAAATCACTGGCGCCACCAGCACCGACAGCACGGTGGCGCTGACCATGCCGCCTCTCCTCGGCGCGGCGGCGCGCGACGGCCTGGTCAATGAAAGTCAGCATCTGCGTGCTAAAGCTCATCCGGCCCCACCGCCTTGCGCTGGCGGATCCGGTAGACCTTGCCGACAGGATGCACAGCCACAATGCCATCGCCCGGTACACCGGAAGATGCAACTTCCATGATGGCTTGTGCGATGTCATCGCAACATTTCGCGGCAGTGTAGATATCCAGCCGCACATGCGAGGTCAGCCCCTCCGGGTTGTAGAAGTTGGTGTACTCGCCATAGCCTTTGACCTGCATCATGCTGATGCCGTTTACTCCGATCTCCTGCAGGCGGCGTTCCACTTTCTCCAGTGCATCACCGCGGATGATCGCCGTCACATTGCAAAATCCAGATTCGTTTTTCATGCCTGTTTTCTCCTTTGAATACAGTTCAATCTTGCAACTTCAGCGACGTGTACGCTGTTCCTGCAGCAGCAGTACCCAGCCATAAATGACTGGTAGCACCAGCAGGGAAAGGATCGTGGCGGTGAACATGCCGCCTATCATCGGTGCAGCGATGCGTTGCATCACATCCGAACCCGTGCCGCTGCCCCACATGATGGGGATGAGGCCGGCGATCACGGCGGTAGCGGTCATGGCGATGGGTCGCACGCGTTGGGTGGTGCCATCCAGCACCGCTGCCGTGATGTCGGACGCGTCCAGCGCGCCCGCTTTCTCGGAGCGACGCCGTGCGATGGCTTGATCGATAAAGGTCAGCACCAGCACGCCGATCTCGGCCGAGACCCCGGCCAGCGCGATGAAGCCGACCGCGACTGTGATCGACATGTTGTAGTCGAGTAGCCAGATCAGCCAATAGCCGCCAATCAACGCGAACGGGATAGACAGCATGACCACTGCGGGCGCGACCAAATTGCGGAAGTTGAAATACAGCAGCAGGAAGATGGTCAGCAGGGTCAGCGGCACCACGACCTTCAGGCGAGCGGCGGCCCGTTCCATGTATTCGAACTGACCCGACCACACCAGAGAATAGCCGGGCGGAATCTTGACCGTATCTGCCACTTTTTGCTTGGCCGCTGTCACGTAACCGCCGATGTCGCTGGTCTTGATGTCCACATAGATCCAGGCGTTGGGCGTGGCGTTCTCCGTTTTTACCGCAGGCGGGCCGCGCCGCAGCTTCAGTTCGGCCACCAGCGACAGCGGGATCTGCGTCCCCGTCGGGGTCGGGATCAGTACGCGTTGTAACGCTTCCATGTTGTCGCGCAACTCGCGCGGGTAGCGCAGGTTGACCGGATAACGCTCCAGACCTTCCACCGTCTCGGTCACGTTCATGCCACCGATTGCCGATTGCACAACGTCCTGTACGTCACCCACGGTCAGACCGTAACGTGCTGCCTCCTCGCGCTTGATGTCGAAATCAAGGTAATAACCGCCGGCCGCTTTGTCGGCAAAGGCAGATAAGGTCTCAGGCAGATTCTTCAGAGTCTTCTCGATGTCGCCCGCGACTTTTTCCAGCACATTCAGGTCGGGGCCGGAGACCTTGATCCCAATCGGCGTCTTGATGCCGGTGGAGAGCATGTCGATGCGGGTCTTGATCGGATATGTCCACGCGTTGGCGAGGCCGGGGAACTCGATCGCAGTATCCATCTCGCCCATCAATTCCTTGGTGGTCTTGTCCGGATCAGGCCATTCCTCGCGCGGTTTCAGGCGGATGGTGGTCTCGATCATGGCCAGCGGTGCCGGATCGGTGGCGGAGTTTGAGCGGCCGACTTTGCCGAATACGCTGTCGACCTCGGGAAAGGTCTTCAGAATCTTGTCGGTCTGTTGCAGCAGCTCTTTTGCCTTGGTGATGGAGATGCCGGGATAGGTGGTCGGCATGTACAACACATCGCCTTCATCCAGTGGCGGCATAAATTCGGAGCCGATCTTCAGCACCGGGTATGCCGTCGCCAGTAGCAGCAAAAAGGCGATCAGCAGGGTCAACTTGCGCCGCGCCAGTGCGAGTTGCAACAGCGGCCCGTGCAATTTTTTCAGCCAGACATTGATCCGGTTGTGCTCCTCGCTCGGTATCTTGCCGCGTATCAGCAAGCCCATCAGCACCGGCACCAGCGTGACCGCCAGCAACGCGGCCGCAGCCATGGAGTATGTCTTGGTGAAGGCCAGTGGCGAGAACAGGCGACCTTCCTGCGCTTGCAGGGTGAACACCGGCAGGAAAGAGACAGTAATGATCAACAGCGAAAAGAACAGCGCCGGGCCGACCTCTTTCGAGGCCGTGGCGATGGCCTCCCATCTTGCGTGCAGGCTGGATTTTTCAGCGAGATGTTCCAGATGCTTGTGCGCGTTCTCAATCATCACGATGGCGCCGTCTATCATCGCGCCGATGGCGATGGCGATGCCGCCCAGCGACATGATGTTGGCGGACAGGCCCTGCCATCGCATGATCATGAACGCGATGAGGATGCCGACCGGCAGGCTGATGATGGCGACCAGCGCGCTGCGCGCGTGCATCAGGAACAGCAGGCAGATCAGCGCGACCACGATGGATTCCTCGATCAGCTTGTGCTGCAGGTTTTCCACAGCGCGTTCAATCAGATCGCCCCGGTCGTAGACGGGCACGATCTCCACGCCGGCAGGCAGTCCGGCTTTCAGGCTGTCTAACTTCTCGCGCACCCGCTCAATGGTGGCCAGCGCATTCTCACCGTATCGCATCACCACCACGCCACCCGCCACTTCACCCTCACCGTTCAGCTCGGCCAGCCCGCGCCGCAACTCGGGGCCGAGCTGAATGTTTGCCAGTTGCTTGAGGTAGATCGGCGTGCCGTTCGTATCCACACCGACCGGAATGACTTCTAAATCGTGCAGGCTTTTAAGATAGCCGGTCGCGCGCACCATGTACTCGGTCTCGCCCATTTCCACCAAGCGACCGCCGACATCGTTGTTGCTGCGCTGGATCGCCTGCCGCACTTTTGCCAATGGGATGTTGTAGGCGAGCAGGGCTTCCGGTTTGACTTCGACCTGATACTGCTTGACGTAGCCGCCGATGGAGGCAACCTCAGCCACGCCGGCCACGGTTTGCAGCGGATAGCGCAGATACCAGTCCTGCAATGAACGCAGTTGAGCCAGATCGTGCTGTCCTGTTTTGTCTACCAGTGCATATTCATAAACCCAGCCCACGCCGGTGGCGTCCGGCCCCAGCTTGGGCGAGACGCTGGCTGGCAGTCGGTCGGCGGCATAGTTGAGGTATTCCAGCACGCGGGTGCGCGCCCAGTACATGTCGGTATTGTCCTCGAAGATCACATACACCATGGAGAAGCCGAAGAAGGAGTAGCCGCGCACCACCTTGGTCTTGGGCACCGACAACATCGCCGTGGTGAGTGGATACGTCACCTGGTCTTCCACCACCTGCGGCGCCTGTCCCGGAAAACCGGTGAAGATGATGACTTGCACGTCGGACAGATCGGGCAGCGCATCCAGCGGCGTGGCCTTCATCGCCTGCCAGCCGGCGAAGGAAAGCAGCAGCGTGGCGATCAATACCATGAAGCGGTTCTTGATCGAGATGTCGATCAGAGTGCGGATCATTGCGGTGCTCCCGTGTCAGGTTGCGACATATCGTGTTCAGGCGATGCTGCCGGTTGCTGCAACAGCTCTAGCATTTTGGCCGTCGCTTCCTTCAGTTTTGATTCGGAATCGATCATGAATTGCGCCGAAGTCACTACCAGCTCGCCCTCGTCCAGCCCGCTCACGATCTGGGTCTGGCCGTTGGCAGCCACGCCGAGCGTGACCATTCTCGGTTCAAACTGACCCGGCGCGCGCTGCACGAACACCTGTTCCTGCGCGCCAGTGCGCACGATGGCCTCGCTCGGCACGGAGATTGCATCGACGCGGCGATCAGTCTGTACGCTGACCTGGCCGAACATGTCCGGTTTCAGAAACAGCCCTGGATTGTTGAACTCAAGACGCGCCTTGACCGTGCGTGTCTTGGCGTCGAGGTAGGGATAGATACGGGTCAGCTTGCCGCTGAAGGTACGCCCGGGAAGCCCCGCGACTTGCAGGCTGGCCCGGTCACCCTCGCGTGCCCAAGGCATGTCATCCTCGTACAGATCTACCATCACCCACACACGCGACAGGTCGGCGATCATGTACAGCTCGGTCGACGGCATGATGCGTTCGCCCTCGCGCGCTCCGATGTTCATCACGATGCCGCCCTGCGGTGCATGGATGTGCACCGCTTTGAATATCTCGCGCTTTTCCTTCAGTTGCGCGATCTGGTGTTCAGGAAGGTCGAGTAGGCGCAGACGCTGTTCCGACGCAGTGAGCATGCGTTGCGCTCCTTCGCGCACATCGGCGAACGTGCTGTCTTTGAGCATTTCCGCATTGTTAAGCGCGAGCAAATACTCCTCCTCGCTGGCCACCAGTTGCGGCGAGTAGATGGCGAGCAGCATGTCCCCCATGCGTACGGCATCGCCGGTGTTGCTCACGAACAGTTTTTCCACCCAGCCTTCGTATTTCGGATGCAGGCGCAACAGGCGCCCCTCATCTACCGTGACACGACCGCTGGTGCGGATATCGCGTGCCAGTGTGCTGCGTTTTGCGGCAATTGTGCGCACTCCGATGTCCTGCACGATGACGGGATCTATCTTGACTGTGCCGGGCAGTGCTGCGGTTTCCGCGTCGGCATACACCGGGATGTAGTCCATACCCATCTCATCCTGAGCCGGCACCGGCGAGGTGATCTCAGGATTCATCGGATTACGATAGAAAAGTGCTTTGCGTTCCTTGGGCTCCTGACCTTCGGCATACACTGGGATGTAGTCCATGCCCATCTCATCTTGCGCCGGCACCGGTGAAGTGATCGCCGGATTCATTGGGTTGCGGTAGAACAGGGGTTTGCTGTCGGTCACAGTAGCTGCTGTTTCGCTGCTCTGCGGCGGCGAACCAGCCAGCAAGTAACCGCTGCCTGCGCCAATCAGTAGTGCGCTGCCGATGGCAATGGCGAGTATCGTCTTATTGTTCATGCGTGTTCTCCTTGGGTGCAGGTAGCGGCGCACCTACCGCCGCCTGCAGGTTTGCCAGCGCCTGCCAGCCATTGCTAATGGTCTTCCAGTATTGGGTTTCGTAGTTGTAGAGCGTGATTTGTGCGCGTACCAGATTGAGAAAGTCCACCTTGTTCACCTGATACGCGGCGCGCATGGCGGACACTGTCTGTTGTGACTGTGGGATGAGGCCGCCCTTGAATAGCGCGGCCTGTTCGCGGGCGGACTGGTATGCCGCCAGCGCCTGTTCTATCTGTGCTGTGACCTGCAATATGCTGTCCTGCAATTCGTAATCCTGCTGTTGCCACTCGGCCTGACGTTGGGCAACTGCCTGTCCCTGTCGGCTACCGGCGAACAGCGGCAGGCTGATGCCGAGCGTGACGCTTGCCAGATCGGCGCGGGCGCTGCCGTTCGGGTTGTTGCCGCTACGGAATCCGTAAGCCAAGCCCAATTTAAAATCGGGGTAATAGTCCTTCTCTGCCAGGTGGGTGCGTGCTTGTGCCGCTTCTAGCAACTTGCGCCGGGTGGCGAGCAGCGGGCGCGTTGACTGTGCCAGTTCGATCAACTGGCTGTCGTCGGCGACCGGTGGCAGGTCTTCGGATGCTTGCGCCGGTAGTGTGATCTCGGTGACACCTTTGCGTCCCAGCAGGGCATTCATGCGCGCCGCCATGTTGCGTCGCGATTCGCGCAGGCTGAGTTCCATCTCCAGCAATTTTGATAGTTCCACTTGTGCCAGCAGCACATCGGACTGCATGCCGAGTCCGGTGCTGTAGCGGGTCTCCGCGATGCTATTCAGCTGGCGCAGCCATGCTTGATTGTGCAGCACGATGTCCAGTGCGCGATCGATATAGAACAGGTTCCACCAAGCGCTGCGCACGTTGCGCTCCAGCAGTTGGCTTTGTTCGAGCACATCCTGTCCGGCTGCCTGTGCTTCGCTGTCGGCTACCTGTTCGCGCAGTCCCAGCTTGCCGGGGAAGGGCAGTGTCAGGCCGATGCCGATCTGCTTCTGAGTCATCGCCTCTTGCGATACGGAGAATGTGTCGGTCGGGAAGCTGAGCGCGTTCAGCGACAGCGTTGGGTCGGGCAGCGTGGACACTTGTTCGGGTACGGCTGCCAGCGCTTCGGCGCGCGACTGCCTTGCCGCCAGCCCGGGATTGCTAGCCAGCGCGTGCGCCACCGCCTGTTCCAGTTGCAGCGGTGCATCCGTTTCCGCCTGCGCCGTCTGCGTCAGCAACGACGCCAACAGCAAAGCGAAAACAAAATTCTTGATCGGATTCTTCATTCAGTTGTCTCCAGTCGGTGCGGCAGTCACCGGGTTCGGTGACTGCCGCACAGCCGAGCCGCGATTATTTCTGCGGCGTAATGTGCGTGACGAAATACATGCGAGGTCCTTCATTGACCACTTCGAACATCACTTTCTGGCCGGGCTTGATGCCCTTCAGGATCGCGGCATCCTTGACCTTGAAGTCCATGGTCATGCCGGGCCAGCCGAGCGACTGGATCGGGCTGTGCGTCATGTTGACCTTGTTGTGCTGCATGTCGATCTTGTTCACCACGCCCTGTCCCACATGTTTCTGAACGGCATGCGCATCGGCCAGATGCATGTCGGCCTGGGGCATGTGCTGCATATGATCGGCTGCCAGTGCGGCAGTGGAAGTGGCGAGCAAGAATGCAGAAAAGCTGAAGGTTGCGAATTTCATGTTTGATCTCCTGATAAAAATTGAATGGTGCGAACTTGATGCCGGTGCTTGCGCCAGGGCTGCAAATGCAACGCGCAGACGCAAGCCGACAGAATCGGTAAGCTCTGGGCACAGTTAAGTTGGACAACGCCTTGACGATCACCTGTTCCCAGTCCATCCGATCAGGTTCGAAACCGTATCTGAATGGGACTCGTCAGCCGCGATAGTCCTTGTTCAAATAGTCGTCGAGGCGCATCACTTCATCGCCATGCATCATGATTTTCTGCCCGTCCTTCGTTTCCATGACCTGATTCTCCTTCATGCGAGTAGCACGGCCATACTTGTCCTCCATGCTCATTTTCCCATCCTTAAAAATGTATAGCGTAGTTCCGTCCTTGAGTGGAATCGACTTGTCCACCTGCGCAGCATCGACAGCGAACACAGATGTGGACATGGCAGCGAAAATTGAGGCAATCAGCAGTTTTTTCATGGTAGTTGCTCCTTTTATGTTGCGTTCTAATGGATTCATTGCGAATGAATTGGCTGGGACGAATGGCTTCCCAGTTGTTGCCATGTTAGTCACTTTACTCCTACAGCGAGGTGACCCGCTCATTACCCTTTTGTCATGGTTTTGTCACCCTGCGAGCCTAATTGAATGGTGGCTAACATGCCGCCCTCCCGATTACATTTCCGTAAGGAAGAGGATTCTGGTGTAATGTGAGAGCATAATTTCGGCGTAATTCATTCAGATATTGGAGATAGTTCAATGAAGATTCTTGTCGTCGAAGACGAGCTCAAGACTGGGGATTACCTCCGTCAGGGGCTATGCGAGGCTGGTTTTGTTGTCAATCTGGCGCGGGATGGGCTGGATGGTCTGCATCTGGCCCTAACCGAAGCTTATGACCTAGCAATCCTGGACGTAATGCTGCCCGGCATCGACGGTTGGCAGGTGCTTCAGGGTGTGCGTCGGTCAGGCAAGGAGATGCCCGTACTTTTCTTGACTGCCAAGGACGCCATAGACGACCGTGTCAAGGGGCTGGAACTCGGCGCCGATGACTATCTTGTCAAACCGTTCTCTTTTTCCGAACTGTTAGCGCGCGTTCGTACCTTGCTTCGCCGGGGGAATAAGCTTAGGGAGCCCGATGTCCTGCGGGCGGCTGATCTCGAACTAGATCTGCTGCGCAGGCGTGTGACCCGCTGCGGGAAGAAGATCAATCTGACCGCGAAGGAATTTTCCCTGCTCGAACTTCTGCTTCGCAGACAAGGCGAGGTGCTCCCACGGTCCATGATCGCCTCCCAAGTTTGGGACATGAACTTCGATAGCGACACCAACGTCATCGAAGTGGCAATCCGCCGGTTGCGCGCTAAGATAGATGACGGCTACGTGCCGAAGCTGATCCATACGGCACGAGGCATGGGGTATGTCCTAGAGGTCAGCGAGTGAGACTCCCGCATGGAAAATCGGTTACGTTACGCCTGACCCTGCTGTTCGCTGCCGTTTCTTCGTTCGTACTTCTATTGCTTGGGCTGGTCGTCGGCCATCTGGTCGACCGGCATTTCGAGGAACTCGATGGCGAGTTGTTGGTCGGCAAGCTCGAGCTCGTCCGTGGTGCGCTGGCAGAAGTGAAGTCAGACGATGATCTGAAATTTCTGGCTACGCGCCTGGAAGGAGCTCTCGTCGGTCACCACGGACTGTTTGTACGGATTCTGGCGGCGGACGGTCAGATTGTCTATGTCACTGCAAATTCCGATATTCTGCCTCCGCCAGCCAATTCTTCGGTTGTCACACAACCGATACGCATGACCGGGCGCGATGGTACTTCGCTCAGAGTCTTGTCCGGCGTCGCTCCCATGGATATACCCGGGTTTTCACCGGCGATCATAGAATTGGCGACTGACCTGGCTCATCACGAAACCTTCATGGCGTCATTCTGGAATGCGTTGTGGACCATCGTTGCGCTGGCGACCGTTGCGAGCGGCATGTTGGGTTGGTTTGCCGCAATGAGAGGCTTGGCTCCGTTGAGAGTCATCAGTCGGGACGCGGCACAGATTACCGCCCACCGATTGAACCAGCGGCTGCCTGTTGAGTCCATTCCCGTCGAATTGGCGGAAGTGGTACGCACGCTCAACGAAATGTTTGCCCGCCTCGAGGAATCTTTTCACCGATTGTCGGATTTTTCTTCCGATCTCGCCCACGAACTACGGACCCCAGTCAGCAATCTGATGACGCAGACACAGGTGGCTGTATCCAGGGAAAGGTCGGTTGATGAATATCGCGAAGTGCTGTATTCGAACCTAGAGGAATTCGAACGGCTGGCGCGCATGATTGCCGACATGCTTTTTCTGGCGAAAGCCGACAACGGGTTGATCATACCGAACAGAGAAGCGGTAAATTTGGCCGCTGAGGTGCGAGAAGTATTCGGCTTCTATGAGGCTATTGCTGAAGAGCAAAACGTCAGCTTGATTCTTGCCGGAGAAGGTTATGTGCAAGGGGATAAACTGATGCTCCGCAGGGCATTCAGCAATTTACTCTCAAATGCCATCAGGCACACGCTCCACCACGCCATGGTCAAAGTAATCATCGCGCAGGAGGCGGAATCCGGCAAAGTCCGGCTTACCTTCGAGAATCCGGGTGAGAATATCCCGGCTGAACATCTACCCAAGCTGTTCGACCGATTTTACCGAGTGGATTCTTCACGCCAAAAAGCCAGCGATGGCGCGGGTCTCGGGCTTGCAATCACAAAATCCATCATTGAAGCGCACAAGGGAACAATCCGGGTATTCTCAGCTGATGGATTGACGCGATTTGAGATTGTTTTTCCTGCTGTAGTTCCGAGTTAACTGATAACTACCTTTCCTCTTCCTGTAGGCTACAGAGGCTAGCATCAAAACTTGATTGTCGAAAAAAGTTTTGATTCGTCGAACTGATATTTTGCGTATAGTTTTCTCACGTTCATCCATCGTCAGGAGCAAGCCTTCCATGGCATTGTGGGTACTGAAGTCATTCGGGGGGATATGCATGGCTTCCAGTAATTCGGAGCAGCCGCATTCCATTAAATACCACGATCAGGCTGGCACCCATATCGGCGAACACCGCCATCCAGAGTGTGGCTTGCCCGGCAAGAGCCAAGATGAAAAACACCGCCTTAATGCCGATGGCCAGCGCAATGTTCTGCCGCAGCACGCGGGAAGTATCGCGGCTTAGCTGAATGAAATGCGGCACTTTGCGCAAGTCATCATCCATCAAGGCGACGTCGGCTGTCTCGATGGCGGTATCCGTGCCCGCGCTGCCCATCGCGAAGCCGATAGATGCCTTGGCCAGCGCGGGTGCATCGTTGATGCCGTCGCCCACCATGCCTACTTTGCCGTAACGGCTGATCAACTCATCGATTGCCGCCAGCTTTTCTTCCGGCAGCAGATTGCCGCGTGCATCATCTATACCCACTTCGGCGGCAATCGCGCTGGCCGTGGTTTGGTTGTCGCCGGTCAGCATTGCAGATTTCACGCCCAGCTCATGAAGCTGGCGGATGGCCTCGGCGCTGTGTCCCCGCACCGTATCTGCCACGCCGATGATGCACAGCGGCTCGGTTGCTGTGGATAGCACCACGGCCGTCTTTCCTTCCTTTTCCAGACGATGTAGCACCTCTTCGACATGCACTCCACAAATACCCAGTTCTTCGACCTGCCGATGGTTGCCTACATAGTAGAGTTGCCCATCCACTACCGCTTTGGCACCGCGCCCTGTGATGGATTCAAACGACGAGCTTGGCAACAGCGTCCGTTCTGTCTTTCCGCCATTTTGCCAAGCAGACACGATGGCCGCCGCAATGGGATGCTCGGAATGCATATCCACGCTGGCGGCAAGTTGCAGCAAGCTGTCTGCGGGCAGATCAACCAGAGGAATCACATCGGTCACGACAGGTCTTCCGTGCGTGAGAGTGCCGGTCTTGTCCAAAGCCACCGCCTTGATCAGGCGGCCATTCTCCAGATGCGCGCCGCCCTTGATTAGAATGCCCTGCCTTGCCGCAGCGGCAAGCCCGCTCACCACGGTAACGGGCGTGGAGATCACCAGCGCACAGGGACAAGCAATCACCAGCATGACCAGCGCCTTGTAGAACCAGTCGTCAAAGGCGGCACCGAATAGCAGTGGCGGCAAGATTGCCACTAGCACTGCAAAAACCACCACCGCCGGGGTGTAGTAGCGTGCGAATTGATCGACGAAACGTTGTGTCGGCGCACGCTGGCCTTGCGCTTCCTGCACCGTGTGGATGATGCGATCCAGCGTGGTGTTGCCTTTGTTCGCGGTGACACGAAATTCCAGCATGCCGCGTTCGTTCAGGGTTCCCGCGAATACCGGGTCGCCCGCTGCCTTCACCACGGGAATACTTTCCCCGGTGATAGGCGCCTGATTCACCGAACTGCCCCCCGCTGTGACCACGCCATCCAGCGGGATACGCTCGCCGGGTCTGACACGCACGGTTTGTCCGACCCGGATGTCTGCGGCGGCCATTTCGCGCCATTCGCCGCCATTGAGCTGCACCGTGGCGACTGCGGGGGTCATGCCCATCAGCCCCTTGATCGCATTCTTGGCCCGTTCCAGCGAGAGCGATTCGATCAACTCAGCCAGCGCAAACAGGAAGATCACCACCGCCGCCTCAGGCCACTCGCCGATGATGATCGCGCCGAACACAGCGACACTCATCAGGAAGTTCATGTTAAGCGTAAAGGTCTTGAGTGCGATCCAGCCCTTTTTGAGCGTACTGAGGCCACCGGTGGCAATGGACAGCAAAGCCAAAGCGATAACCGCAACCGACTGCTCGCTCGCGCCACTCCATGCGACGACTTCCGCAGCGATGGCGGCGGTGCCAGACAACGCCATCAGCAGCCAGGTCCGGCGCGACACCACAGGAGATTCCACCTCGCAATTGGAGCAGGAACCAGAACCAGACTGGCATTGCTGCCCGGCACCTGTCTTCATGCCGATTTCGCTCAAGGCATCGAGTATGGCTTGATCGTCGTCCAGCGTATGCATCACCGTAAGGCGGCGAGCCATCAGGTTGAACGACAGTTCACCAATGCCGGACACTGATCCGAGACGCTTGCGGATCAGTGCCTCCTCGGTCGGGCAGTCCATGTTGCTGATGACGAATATGGATTGCTTCATTCCATAACTCCTAAAATTTACGAATCATCACCTCGGCCTCGGCTGCCACAACTATTGCTGGTGCTGCATCATCTGGACCCATCATCATCTGCTGTGTGCACATTTATTGATCCATCATGATGCTTCACCTGCCGCCCGTAATTTGGAACATAAATTCCCGGTTTATTGCAATCGCATAAGGTGAAATCACTCAAAACGTACTAGGAGCGAAGCACCCGCCTGATCCGTGCAAATACCCGCCGGTTTTGCACCCGCACCCCATATCAGACTGCATGAAACTGCTTGGCCGTCTGCGGATTTGGCAACTGTCTCTACGGTATAGGTCAGATGATCGGTATCTTGCCCGGAAAAAATTCGCCTCCAATGATTCGAATTGACACCGTAATAGCGTTTGCGCAAAGCAGCTATATTGGTATGGCGTTCGACGACAAAGCCACGAGCCTCATAACGGCGATCCGATGCTTCCAGCACAAGAAGATTGCCGTCCCCGCGATCATGCACCAATTCGCCACCCACAAACGGTGCACTGCCTTGTTTATCCAGCAAGTGAATTGGGCTGGCGCAACCGATTAGCATCGAAATTGCCAATATGCTCAAGAAAGATTTTTTCATAGCATTCCTTTCATCAATAAGTTGTGCCAGCCTGATCCGCATCATGCGTTCGAAAAGCAACACGACCAGCGATTTATTCATGGAGCAAGCGTTCATCTGCGTCATAACGCACCTTGTAATTCCACCGCCGTTACCTGAAAGATACCGCGCCCCGCCAGACCACAGTCGGCATCGCGCAACGCCTGCAATACAGCTTCCACATCCTCGTCCTTGAGCAGGATGTCCACACGCACATGCGGCGTGTAGCCGATCACCAGGTCGCGCGCGGAAAGAGCTGAGTCATACTCGGCCTGTGGGCCATGACCTTCGACCTGTGTGAAGGTGAATCCGGTTACCTGTTCGAGGCTGTGCAGAACATCGGCCAAGGAACGCTGAATATCGGCGTGGACGATCAATGTAAGATTTTTCATGATGTTCTCCCATTGGAATTCTTGATGCGCAGTTCGGCGCGAGTCTCGATCCATGCGTAAAGTGTGGGTAGCAGCACCAGCGTGAGCAGCGTAGAGGTGAACAGCCCGCCAATCACCACCACGGCCAGTGGCCGCTGCAATTCTGAACCGGGGCCGGTCGCGAGCAGCATCGGCATGAGACCGAGGCTGGCGATGAGCGCCGTCATCAGCACCGGTCGCAAGCGGCGCTCCGCCCCTTCCTGCACGGCTTGCAGTACCGTGCGCCCCGTCTCTCGCAGCTGGTTGATATAGGCCACCATCACCACACCGTTGAGCACGGCCACACCGAACAGCGTGATGAAGCCGACCGATGCGGGCACCGACAGATAAAGCCCGGAGAGATAGAGGCTCACGACACCGCCAATCAGCGCGAAGGGGATGTTCAGGATGATCAGGCTCGCCTGACGCACCGAGCGGAAGGTCGAGAACAGCATGAAGAAGATCAGTGCGATCGACACCGGCACGACCACACCCAGCCGTTGCGCCGCGCGCTGCTGGTTCTCGAATTGCCCGCCGTAGTCAATGTGGTAGCCCTCGGGCAGTTTCACCTCGCGCTCGATGGCCGCACGCAATTCCTCGACGAAGCCCACGACATCGCGCCCCTCGACGTTGGTGCGCACGGCAACCAGCCGTCGCGCCGCTTCGCGCTGGATTAACACCGGCCCATCCGCTTCCCTGACTTCGGCGACCTCACCGAGGGGAACCAGCGCACCTCCCGCAGTCCGGATCAGCAGCGCCTTGATCGCCGCAGGCGAGCCGCGCGCGGCTTCCGGATAGCGCACCAGCACACCGAAGCGGCGGCTGCCTTCGATGAGCTCCGTCACCACCTTGCCCCCGACTGCAGATTCCACCACGGCATTCACATCTTCGTTGTTGATGCCGTAACGAGCGAGCTTTTCCGAGTTGATGGTAACGGTGAGGTAGCCCTGCCCGGAAAGGCGTGCCCGGAACACATCGCTTGCGCCCTGGGTGCGGTTGACGATCTCTTCGATCTTGCCGGACAACGATTCCAGTGTGGCGAAGTCGTCTCCGAACAGTTTGATGGCGACATCGGCGCGCACGCCCGACAGCATCTCCGACACGCGCATATCGATCGGCTGGCTGAAACCGGCTTCGACTCCTAGCTCCTCGAAAGGCTCCAGTTTTTCGCGCAGCTTGCCTTCGAAAGTTTCAAGATCGTAGCCCCATTCTGCACGCGGCTTGGTCTGCAAAAAGCAATCGGTTTGATAGAAACCCATCGGGTCGAGCCGCAATTCGTCTGCTCCGCTGCGGCAGATCATGCCGGTGACCTCGGGGATTTTCAGAATCGCCTTCTGGATCGGCGCGTCCAACGCCAGTGAGGCTTCCAGCGAGATGTCGGAGGATTTTTCCAGATTCACCACCGTTTGTCCCTCGTCCATCGTCGGCATGAACTCCTTGCCGATTAACGGAAACAACGCTGCGGCAGCGAAAAGCAGCACAATCGCCCCGAACACGGCGGACTTGCGATACTCAATCGCCCAGCGCATCGCCGGCAGGTACACGCGCTTGATCGCCGCCAGCAGACGGTCTTCGCTGTGTGCGCCGGAGCGCATGAGGAAACTTGCCAGCACAGGGATCACGCTGAGCGACAGCAGCAGCGAGCCCAGCAGCGCGAACACGATGGTCAGTGCCAGCGGCCCGAACATGCGGCCTTCGAGTCCAGTGAGCGAGAACAGCGGCAGGAACACGATGACGATGATGAGAATGCCGGACAGTACCGGAGCGGACACCTCGACCACGGCGCGATAGACCAGATGCAAGCGGCTCACCCCCTTGGGCGCATGCGCGAGTTGGGTGTGCACGTTCTCCACCACCACCACGGCAGCATCCACCAGGATGCCAATGGCGATGGCAAGCCCGCCGAGCGACATCAGGTTGGCGCTGACACCGAACAGGTTCATCAGGATGAAGGTGGACAGCACCGTCAACGGTAGTACCAGCGCCACGGTGAGCGCCGCGCGCAAATTGCCGAGCAGCACGATCAGCACCAGGATCACCAGTACCACCGCTTCGGCGAGCGCCTTCTCCACCGTGAGTACCGCCTGGTTGATGAGATCGGTGCGGTCATAGTAGGGTGCTATGGTGACTCCCTTGGGTAGCGAGGGTGCAAGACGCGCGAGTTCCTGCTTGACGGCTTCGACCACCGTGCGGCTGTTGGCACCGACGCGCAGCAACACCAGACCGGTCACGATCTCGCCTTCGCCGTCCGCCGTCACGCCACCGAAACGCACCAGAGATCCTTCAACGACCTGTGCGACATCGCTGATGCGAACCGGCGTGCCGCTACGGGTCGCTACGGAAATGCGCTTGATGTCGTCCACATCCCCGAGTTGACCGACCGTGCGCACCAGCAGCATCTTGTCGCCCCGGTTGACGCGGTCGCCGCCTGCATTACGGTTATTGCGTGCGATGACACGCTCCAGATCTTCGATCGTCAAGCCTTGCGCGGCGAGCTTTTGAGGATCAGGACGAACCTCGAAGGCGCGCACGAAGCCGCCCATGGCATTGACATCCGCCACGCCGTCTACGGCCCGCAACTGCGGTCGTATCACCCAATCCTGCAGGGTGCGCAGTTCGCTGTTGGTATAGCCCTCTCCCTTGACCCGGTACATGTAGATGTCGCTCAAGGGTGTGGCTATCGGTGCCAGTACGACTTCGGCATCCATGGGCAGCGCCCCGCGCACCTGATTGAGCCGCTCCGAAACCTGCTGCCGCGCCCAATAGATGTCGGTGCCGTCCTCGAAGTCGATGACGATGTTGGATATGGCGTACTTGGTGGTCGAACGCAGGAGCTTCAGGCGCGGGATGCCCTGCATCTCCATCTCGATGGGGAACGCGATACGCGATTCAACCTCGGTCGGCGCAAGACCCGGTGCCTTGACCAGCACCTGCACCTGCGGCGGCGAAATGTCTGGGAAGGCATCGATGGGTAACGTGCGGAATGCCCACAGCCCGCCGATGATCACCGCAACAGCGACGATCAACATCATCAAGCGCTGGATCAGCGCAAAACGGATAAGTGCAGCGATCATGGCTGATACTCCTTCAGGTCAACAACGGATAATCCGGCGGCAAATCTCACTTCCGCCGAGGCCAGCGCGCATTCGTGCAGCAGTTCCAGATATCGTGTGCGGGCATAGAAATAGGCGTAACTGGCATCGACGAGGACCAGCACATTGGATTCGCCTGCGGCGAAACTGCGGCGGGTCAGCTCGAACATCTTGCGTGCAGGTTCGATGAGATGTTCTTCAATCAACCGGGTTTGATCTTGCAGACGAACCAGTTGGACGTATGCCTGTTCCAGTCGCGTCTTGGCATCCCGACGCAATGTGTCGTAGTGTGCCCGGCTCGCATCCGCATCGGCCTGGGCTTGGCCTTCCATGGCGCGATTCCGGCTCCAAACAGGAATCTCTATCCCTACGCCAATCCCCGTGATATTCATGGTTGCACCGTTGTTGTAATCGCGGTCATGGAACAACTTCAACACAGGATCGGCATAGCGTCTTGACTCTGCTACCTTGATCCCCATTTCCGCAGCCTCCATTTCACGGCGGGCCGCCTCTACGGTGGGATGCATATCGAGTTTGTCGGCCAACACTGCGAATGCTGCCGGTTGTTCGGGAAGTTTCAGCGGCATCGTCTCCGGGGAGCCCTTGCGATTGAGGACGAGCAGACTCCGGAATCCGATCTGTGCATTTTCAAGATCACGCTCGGCGAGGATGTCTGCCTGATGTGCTTCTTCCTGCAAAAGCGCGAGCCGCCCCGTTTCAAGCGGCGTCAAATAGCGCTTTATCCGATCATCATTTGCCGCAATTTTTCCCGCAGCAAAACTGTTGCTGAGTTGCAGCCGTTCGTGGGACAACCGATGTTTTGCGACAGCAAACTGCACTCCGTGGAAAACAAGGGCTGTCTCGCGCTCCAGCAATAAGAACTGTTCGAGGCGGCTGGCTTGCGCCGCCAACAGACCGGATTCGGCAGCGGCACGCTGATGCGCAAGACGGCGAATCGGTAGCGGTTGGGAGAGGGCGATTTGTGAGAGGCTGATGCCACCCTGACCGTTAAGCTGACCGATCCTGTTGTCGGTGCGCAAATCGACACTTGGATTAGGCCAACTACCCGCCTGCGTCAATTCCATCTGACGCATTTCTATGGCCGCATCCGACTGGCGGCGTTCTGGTGCCACCTCCAGCACCCGTCGAATCGAGGACTCAAGTGTCCAGACCTTGCCGTTGGCAGCAGGGGTCGTTACCGCAGAAGCGGTTATGGCAGGGATGGTTTCTGCAAGAACAGGGATGGAATACAACGCCGCCATCCCCAGCGGCAATAACAATCTAAGCATCGAATTCTCCAGATGAAGCTACGTTGGAATTCGGCGAGGCTTAGTGTTGTTGATTGCGAATGAACGAAACTAAAGAAACCCCGCCGGATCAGGCGAGGCTTGCCCTGGGGGGACGGAAAAGCTGGTCGGGAGAAGAAGACCGAACGGTGACGGGTAACTGGACAGTGTATTCACCGAAATAGTCGGGAATCACAAAAGCCAACTGGCTTGTCAATCCCATGAAATGGCCTATGGCATGACACCAGTGATTGCACTGGCCTTGGTGTGCAACAGCCTTATCATCAGCATGTTCATCTGAATCCAGTTCGGCAACCACTGAAGAGTTGACCTGCGCCTCGAACCACACATCGGCGACAGCTTCGCTATTGAACGTCCAGCCGACTGCATTGCTCACAAGGGTGAGCATCAGAACGTATATGGACTGGCGAAGATACTTTTTCATGGCTGCATGATAGTCGGTATTCAGGTTCATATGCAATGCCGATTCCCGAAAGTGAATCTAGGTAGGTATTTCCCTAGGATCAGCTTGGAAATACTGATGAAAACGAAAATGGTTTATGGTTGGTAACGAAGCAATACCAGCCATTGGATAATCTGAATGCCAGTGGCTGCAATGGCCAATGACCTGCCAGGACGGCAGCTCGGCCTTAGTTGCCATATAGTCGGCAGGCCATTTCAGTCCGCATAAGACCTAAACAGCCCTTCGCTAGAGAACACCTTACCTTATTGGACATTCAATCTTGATGCTTATGCCGGTGATGCGCATCTGGGTAATGCGGGTGGCTGTGCATCAGGGGTTCATGCCGGTGCGGATGGCTGTGCGATGTGCCGGGGGAAACCGGGAAGTCGTGCGCATGCTGGTGATGTTCGTCATGGACATGCGTATGTTCGTGCACCAGTGCTTCATGGGTGTGCGGATGCGCGTGCCGTTCGCTCAGATGCAGCCAGACACCCAGCGCCATCAGCCCCCCGGCCAGCAGCAGCGGTAGTGTGACTGCGTCGCCCAGCAACACCGCCAGCACCGCACCGAAGAACGGCGCGACCGAGAAATACGCGCCCGTCCGTGCCGTGCCGAGATGACGCAGGCCGATGATAAACAAAACCAGACTGATGCCATAGGAAAAGAACCCCAGCAGCAAAGCACCGCCAACACTCGCAAGCGCAGGCATTCCACTTCCCAGCACAAAAGCGAGACAGACATTAACGGTGCCCGACACCAAGCCTTTGACTGAAGCGATCCAACTGGCATCTGTCAGTGATACCTTACGGGTCAGGTTGTTGTCGATGCCCCATGCCAGACATGCGCCCAGAACCGCCAAGGATGGCCATGCAGCAGCCAGCCGCACTTCCGCCGGCCACGACAATACGAGGGCGCCGGCGACGATGGCCGCCATGCCCAGGGCGATGCGCCGATCAAAGTTTTCCTTGAAGACGAACCAGGCGAGCAAGGTTGTAAACACCCCCTCCGCATTCAGCATCAGTGAGACATCGGCTGCTGACATGCCGCTCAGTCCAGCCATCAGCAGCACAGGAGCGACGATTCCCCCGGACAGGACCGCCCCGGCAAACCAGAACCGCTCTTCAGGAGGCAGTAACACAGATGGGGCTTTGATCACTTTTCGATAAATGAACAGCCCCAATCCGGAACCCAGATAGAGCAGACCGGCCAACATCCACGGGTTTGTGGTTTCCAGCATGAATTTGGCAAGCGGGGTCGCGATGCCGAACAGCAAGGCGGCAGAGAGCGCGGAGATGATGCCCGAGCGAAAAATGTGCTTCATGGTATGGCGGTATGTTGATTCAATAGCGAACGGTGAGCGCTACGTAGCGCTCACCATCCAGTTTCAATTACCGGTGAAATTGGCGGCGATGTACATGCCGTCCAGGGTATAGAACAAATACAGCGTTTTCTTGGATGTATCACTGATCTTTTCGTTCTTGAATGTCACTACCCACTCAGTCTCATGTCCAAAGGTCTTCTGCATTGCCCCAGTCGCTTTGACATCCGCCCAGCTCTTGTCGACCTTGCCGCTTTGGGCAATGGCTCTGACCTTGTCGGTTGCCTTCTTGATCGCAACTTCGCTGGAAACCGGGCCGTGAGAGTGTGAATGTCCGCCGCTGCCATGGTCATGGTCGGCACCCGCCATCACCGGCGAAACGAAGAACAGGGAAGAAACAAGCAAAGCTGTCGAAAATTTACGCATGGTTAACTCCTAAAAAAATCAGTCGATGGACTTGTGGTGGTGTGAAGGTGATTGGTCGTCGTGGGAATGCCCGTGCCCGGCATCGCAACCGGAAACAGTTGCCATGATGGTCAGGAATATCGAGATTACAAAAAAGTTTCGCATGGTTATCCTCTGCTCAGTCGATGGAATGGTGACTATTTTGCTTGATGAGTTCCGCCGCCCGCTCCTCACTCATCCTGATATGCTCATGAATATGGTTATCGGCACTGAACCCGAATTCGTCCGGATTGCTGACGTGCGAATAGCCGTGCATCTGCATCAGGAACAAGAAGCCGCCGGCGGCGATCAGCAGGTAGTTTGAAGCCAGGCTAAAAGGTTTGAACGACGGCATCTTGCGCCAGTTCGACAGAAACAAAAGCATGGCCGCCAGTGCCAACACTTGCCCGACTTCGATGCCGATGTTGAACGAAATGATGTTCAACAGAAGTTCGTCCTGGTTGAGCGGCAACTGTTGCAGTCGAGTCGACAAGCCAAGACCGTGAATCAGACCCAGCGTCGTGATCATGAACAAAAGGCTGGGGGCCTTTATGTTCAACAGGCGTTTGAAACCATCGAGGTTGGCAAACGCGATATAGCAAACGCTCAAGCCGATCACGGCATCGATCAGGAAGTAATTGATCTGGATGCCGTTGAACGTCGCATAGATCAGGGTCACGCTGTGCCCGATGGTGAATGCCGTGATGTATTTGACGATTTCCTTGAAGCCGGTCAGAAAGAAAACGATGCCAAATACGAACAGCAGATGGTCGTAGCCCGAAAGCATGTGCGTGGCACCCAGCCACATGAAACGCAGATTGCCTCCGTCGATGATCGACAGCTTCTCCGCTTCCGACATGCCGTGCGCGAATGCCTGACTGACGAAAAGCGCGGCAACAAGCGCGATCAGCCATCGCGATGATCTCATTACAGAAAACATAAATACCTCCAGCGAATATGATTGCTCCGCAAGCCAATGGCTGCGGAAATATTTTTTGCAGATAAAGCTCAGGAACGCTGAAGGGGGGGCGCGCGGGGTTGACCGGGGTGAGAATAAAACAAGCGAGGGGGCGAACCCCGCACCTGTGGCAGGTCGATGCCGCTTATCTGGACAAGGGGGAGTGAATATTCAAAAGCGGCCAGTGTCTCGGAATCATGGTATTGCTTGTCATCCTGCAGATATTGATCGTGATCGAGATCAACAATCTCAGCCTCACCCGCCTCCCGATGGTCGGCATCCGCCACATCCACATGAAAAACGACTGGCTGATGAGCATGGAATTCAACACTATGCTGGTGCTGCTCACCGCCATGATCGTGCTGCGCGTTCAGATGCGCATGCGACGGCATCCACTTAAGCGCCATAAAGGCGGCAAGCAGAATGAAAATAAAAACTGCGTTAGAACGTCGCTTAATCATGAAAGCTGGAGTTGGGAAATTACCGGTTCAATATCATTGAACCACAATGCCGGTGATTATACACAGCCGATGAAATCGAGGTTCATAGGCCGGCAAGACAGCCAGAGCGCCATTGCCGGATGCAGTGAAGTGCTGATTTCAATAGCAGTTATTCGGCCTAAACGATCGTCGGTGGTATCTAACGATTTAGTCCGTTCCCGACCCGAAGCGGTCAATTCCCACCTTGTCTTAAAAACCGACTTGAGCCTTCCATTCAGCAAAACCACCCTGAATGATGCGTACATTTTCATAACCGGCGACCCGTAGTGCAAAGCCGGCTTGAGCGGAAAGCGAACCTGTGTTGCAGTAGATCAGTACGGGTTTGTCTTTCGGGATTGACGCACGATTTTCCAGCACCTGCCGCCATTCAATATTCACTGCGCCCGGGATGTGTTCCTTGCTGAACTGCACTTGGTCGCGTGCATCGATTATGTGGAAGCGCTTCCAGTCATCCTTCTGAATTTGTTCCGGACGAATGGTGCCGCCGCCGTAATCAACGAACGCGAGATATTCCTCCATGGCCTTTACGGCCTCGCTTGGCTCGTCGGCGTTTGCGTGCATGGCAGAAAGCCCCAAGGTGGCGACAGCAGCGAGGTGGACTATAAATCGTGTGTAATCCATATTCATGTTGGCTCACTTTCGTTGAGTAATACGGTTGATGCGGACGTCACACCCGCCGGATTGATACGAGGATGCGTTTCTTCACTGAACAGCCAGAGCAAGCCACCCGACAGGAACATCGAGAGCGCCACGAACCAGAACGCCGCCTCCACCGAGCCGCTGAAATGCGCGGCGAGGCCGAGACCGAGCGCGCCGATGCCGTAGCCGAGGTCGCGCCAGAAACGGTAGATGCCGATGGCAGAGCCGCGCCAGTCGGGATGGGAGATGTCCGCGATGGCGGCCGACAGGTTGGGATACAGCAGCGCCATGCCGATACCGGAGACGGCGGCGGAGAACGACCACCACACCATCCCTTCGCCCAACAGCATCATCGCCACGCCTGCGCCGCAGATCCACATGCCGAGGACATTGGGAATATGACGGCCGATGTGGTCGGACAGTTTGCCGGTGAAGAATTGCGAACCGCCCCAGACGAAACCATACACGCCGACGATCCAACCGATGTCTGGCAGGCTGATGCCGCGCTGGTAGAGGAACACCGGATAGAACACCCACACCAGCGCATCGACGAACTTCTCCACCAGCCCGGCCTGACTGATGGCAGCGAGGCGTTTGTCGCGCCATGACACCAGCGTGAACACTTCCCATGTGCTCGGTTGCTCGCTGATGTTGGTCGGGAAACGTGCCAGCGGTCCGCTACTCAAACCGGCCTTATGCTTGGCCGCCTCATGCTTCGCCCAGGGCAGCGTGTCCTTGACCCACAACAGGGTGAGCAGGATGGCGAGCAGGATGGTGGTCATGCCGAACAGCAGCAGACCGCTGCGCGGGCCGAGCATGGTCGCCAGATAGGCGGTGATGATGCCCGCCAGCGCAAGGCCGACATAACCGGAGAACTCATTGAGACCGATGGTCAGGCCGCGCTGGTCGGCGCGCGTGATGTCGAGTTTGGAAGTCTGCGTCATCGACCAGGTCAAGCCTTGGTTGATGCCGAGCAACACGGTGGCGGCGACGATCCAGCTCCACGACGGCGCGAAATACACCATCAAGGGAATCGGCAGTGCTGCAGCCCAGCCCAGCAGCAACACCTTCTTGCGGCCGATGCGTTCGGACAGGCGACCTGCCACGAAATTGAGCGTGCCCTTGACCAGCCCGAACGCCACCACGAACGCGGTGAGCAGCATGAAGGAATCCTTCGGCACGCCGAATTCGGATTCGGACAGCGCGGGCACCACCGTGCGCATCATGCCGATGGTGAAACCCACCAGCATGACTTGCAGCAGTTGGTGCAGGAACTGGTTAAGGTTGTCGCGGATGCCGTGGGTCAGTGTGGCGTGCGTCATCATCAGCCCGCGATGTTGGCGGCGACCATCTTGTCCATCTCGGCGGGGCGTGGCGGAATCTCCTGCAACAGGGATTCGACGAACGCTTCCTTGCTGCCGGTCAGGGCGGAGTTCCAGCGTTTCTCGAAACCGATGGTCGAGCTCGGCTTGCCAGACAGACCGGCACCGCAGACGCTGCCTGCCTGATGGCCGGGATATATCTCGACCTCGTTAGGCAGGGTCAGCAATTTGGCATGGATGCTGTCGTAGAGCTGCGCAGCCATCTCCTTCTCTCGGCCAAGCAAGTCGGGGCGGCCGATGGCACCGACGAACAACGTGTCGCCGGTGACAACGAACCAGGGCAGTTCGCCGCGGCGCATGTCGGTCACCAGCAGGCAGATGCTGTCGGGCGTGTGTCCCGGCGTGTACAGCACTTCGACGTTGACGTTGCCGAGGTTGAGCGATTGTCCGTCGGTCAGGGATTCGAACTCGAACTTGACGCGACCACTGTCCGATTCGTGCAGGCAATACGGCGCACCCACCATCTGCGCCAGCTTGCGGCCGCCGGAATAATGGTCGGCATGCACATGCGTGTCGATCACATAGTTGATGGTGACGCCCGCCTTCTTCGCCTCTTCGATGTACCACTCCTCGTCGCCTGCGACCACGTCCACCGCCATGGATTTACCCTTGGTGCCGCAGCCGAAGAAATACGACAATGAAGATTCCTTTGTAGCCAGTTGTTTGAAGAACATCGCTCTCTCCCTTGAGTTAAAACACCAAAACCTTGTCGGCCCAGATGGTCCATTCGGCCAGTTCGGCCAAGGTGCTACGATGGGTGCCGTCGGCGATCCCGCTTTCGTTGATGCCGCGCGCTTCCATGCAGGTGCCGCAGATGCCAATCTCGCCGCCGTGGCGCACCACATTGCCGAGCATCACTTCGGCGTTATAGAAGCCCTGCGGCACTTTCTGCCCCTTGTTCGCGGCCACGGCGGCATCACCGATCAGGAACACGCGCACCGTGTTACCTTCCACTTTAGAGACCGCGCCCGCCAGACGCAGGGCGTTATAGGTTCGTTCGCTGCCGTATGGGGCGTCGTTGAGGATGTACAGGTGATTCATGGTGACCTCCCGAGGTTCAACAATCTAGGGATTGCTGGAATGATTAGAGCATCGCTTGTTTGTATGTGTCAATCTGTATTACAGTGTCGGCCATACATTCCGAAAATCAATGGATTGATTAAATGAAAGACGCCCGCAAGATCAAGGATCTGCTGTACGAACAAGTCGCCCGCATCGGCAAGGTGTTCTCCAGCCCGAAGCGGCTGGAGTTGATCGAGTTGCTCTGTCAGGGTGAGAAGACGGTCGAGACCCTCGCGCGCGAAGCCTCGATCAGCGTGAAGCTAACCAGCTCGCATCTGCGCGAATTGCGCATGGCGCAACTGGTCGAGACGGAGCGGCAAGGCAAGAATATCCTGTACCGCCTGGCCAACAAGTCAGTGGCCGACTTGTGGGTGCAGGTACACACGCTGGCCGAAGACCGGCTGGTCGATTTGCAGCTGGCTTTGCAGAAGATCGCAACACGGCCGGACGACCTGATCGCCAGTGACCGCGACAGTCTGATGAAGGCGGCGCGCAAGGGCGAAGTGGTGGTGCTGGATGTGCGTCCGTCCGAGGAGTATCTGAACGCGCACCTGCCGTTCGCCAGATCGATCCCGCTGGAAGAGTTGCGCCAGCGCCTGAGCGAATTACCTAAGGATCGCTCTATCGTTGCTTACTGCCGGGGACCGTATTGCCTGATGGCAAAAGATGCAGTTGATCTGCTCAAGAAGGAAGGATATTCAGCGATTCATCTGCGGGAAGGTGTCGCCGAGTGGGCGACAATCAAGTAACTCGAATACTAAATACTCCGCAACTCACAAGTGAACATCTGCTTCCAGAGAAGCGCTTACTATAAATATGCACATAGTGAATGACCATTATGAGGCAGCGTATTTTGGATACTGAAGGGCCGTTGTGGGCAGACTGTCGCTCACCATCGAACTCGTAGTTTTGAACGGCCGCTGTTGAGCGACAAGCGGACATCTCCTTAGCCTGTACAGGCAATCATTTCAGCAAACCGCCGATGTCTCTTGGCCGAATTGCCGACCTGGCTGACCTAAATCTTTGCAGCCTGATGGGCTACAATGAAAATGCAGTATTCGTAGAGTGCTACTTAAAACACCGTGAACAATCCTAGGAGGGTTAATTGTGGCCAATCTTACTTCAATGTTGAAGGATGAGATCTCGCGAATCTCTCGCAAAGAGTTACGTGGCGAGACAGACAAACTCAAGAAAACATCCACGCAATACCGCTCAGAAATCGCGTCACTGAAGCGGCGTACATCAACTCTTGAGCAGCAAGTCGGACGATTGGAAAAGCTCGTTTCAAAATTGGCTGGTGGTGAAGCGCCCTCCTCCGAGCCTGCGAGCAAACCGCGTTTTACAGCGAAGGGATTCAAATCCCATCGAAATCGATTGGGTTTGAGCGCAGAAGCAGTTGGCTCCCTTCTTGGAGTGTCCGCACAGACCGTTTACAGCTGGGAGGCCGGCAAGTCGAGTCCGCGAGCTTCGCAAATGGAAAGGGTCGTAGCTTTAAGGGCGCTGGGGAAGCGAGCGGCCGCTGAACTGCTCAACCGTTGAAGGGGCTCTATGGTGGTATAGCCCCCATAGGGATCTAGCCAACAACGCCCTTCCGAAAAATCTATACAACGTTCGTTCCGGCGAATTCCTTGTGCTCTTCAGTCATCTCGACAGAGCGCTTGATCAGATCTCCGAAAGAGCCAGGAATCTGCTCCCCCTCCACAAGGCCGGCAATCTCGTCCTGGATGTACTTGGGCGTTCGCCCGATGGTGTGAGCCATTCTTTCTGGCCGCACCAGCCCGTCTATCATCTCTTCCGTTTTTTGTTGTTGCTGATCCATGGTGTCGCACTCTGTTGTGTGGTGCGTCGATTGTATTTCAGAACACGGCATTGCAGATGCTTGTATTTGCAGGTGTATTGTGCCGTTTTGAACGGCGGCTTGTATTACCTGCCACTTTATCCGCGAAAAGTGCAATTCCTGATAATAAGAGTTATCAGGAACGTCGCAAGGGTGGTTCGGCAATTATTGATGCGGAATGGCTGTTTTGTCGTTGCATTCGCTCTTACCTGCACGTTTAATACCAACAACAATCTGCATCTGATCAGTCGGAGCCAAAATGCAAAACTACCACGATATTTTTTCGCCACTTGTAGTTGAGGAAAAAATTCACCCAGCCTTTAAAACGCTTCGAGATTCTGAATTCCACGCCGGTGCCAGAGATCTGATTAATAGCACATACAACCGCATGGGTGATCCCAATGGGAAGTTCATTCGTGATTTCCAATCGGCCGGCTTCCATTCCCGACTCTTTGAGATCGCGTGTTATGCATATCTAGAATCTAGTGAAGTCGACATTGATCATAGTTTTGATCAGCCAGATTTCATGATTACGAAGGACACCGTGACTGTGGCTATCGAAGTCACGGCTGCTAATCCATCCTGTGGGCAGGATAGGGATATTTCTGTTGCAAATATTCAGGACTATTCTTCATCTGAACTCACAGACAAGTGTGAGAACGACTTCCCTATCCGTATGTCGAAAATACTTACCTCGAAATTGCGCCACAAATATTGGGAATTACCGCAATGTGTCGGGAAATCTCTCGTGCTGATTGTTGCTCCATTTTTTTTAGCTCAATCTGTCTTCTATAACGACGAAAGCTTCGTGGAGTATCTTTACGGTCTGGTCCCAAAACATGAGTACAAGGGACGAAGAATCCAGTCCGGATTCTTCGAGAGGAACGAATGTCATCATATAAGTGCGGTCATATACTGCAACCAATTTACGGTACCCCGATTCTTCCGCATGGCTCATTCACACCCAAGTAATCGAATGGTCATGGCAATAAGGACAGGAACCTGCCTAATTCCAGAATCGGATTCAACCGTGAGAGTGGCCGAATATAAGTATGACGTATCAGATTTAACTGCACCCCAAGAGAAGTGGTGGCAAGGAACAACTCTCTTCCATAATCCCAATGCATTGAATCCGCTGCCTGATGGATTCCTTCGGTGCACTAGCACCTTTGCAGTACAAAATGATTACTTAACACGAACTGTTCACGAGTTTCACCCGATGACATCAATGATGTATATGAATCCCGTCAATTCGTAGTTGACATTAAACGCGCCTCGATCATTTGGCAGCATTGTCTATGGGATTGGTCATGAGAGAAACTGAGTTGTGGTGGCTCAGATTTGATGACTGGGACTGGTGCGTCCACATTCCTCTCCTTCCCCCCTTTCCAACGCGAACTGGATTTGTTAGGATGGTGATGTGAAAAGAGCTCTAAAATCGGTTCACCCCAAAAAAGACTCATCCCTGAGATTTGTCAAAGCCAATGGCGCTGGCAGGTTTATCAGCAAGGCGGAGAGGCAGGACGCGTTCAAAAAAGAGGTGGTGATTCTCCACCTTTCCCCGAAAGAAGCTGCTGAGAGTGCGAGGTTGATTCCTGCAGCCGACGTAAAAGATTTTCGCGTCATCCGCATGCTAGGGTAATTCATGGCGAATGGGTTTGACTGGTTTTGTCCGGACGACCTGCCGCTATTCTTCAAAGCACTCCAAAAAGCACCCGCACCAGCTATCTTAGTTGGTGGACAATCATTAACCTTCTGGATCGACTGGTTTGGCATCCCGATCCCTCCACTCGAAACAACCTATCTCACCAAGGATGCGGACGTTCTGGCCACGAAACACGACGCTATGATCGTTGCCGAAGAATTGCATGGCACTCTTCAAATACCCGACATGGATGACCATACGCCCAATACGGCCATCGTAACGTATCGGGCGCCAGATGGCCGTAATCTTTTTGTCGATTTCATGGGGTCGTTGATCGGACTGACCAACAAGGAAATACGCGAAACCGCAGTCGAGATGGAGCATTCGACATATGGCCTAATTCGTGTTCTACACCCGACGCTAGTGCTCAAGAGTCGCATCGAGAACTTGTACCAGTTACAGGTCAAGCGCGATGCCAATGGTATCGAGCAGGCGCGCCTCGCGGTTCAGGTAGCAAGGGTGTTTTTCGAGGAGTTCGCGAAATTGATGACGAAAGATCCTGATGGGTACCTGATAGACCGTGTGGGCTGGTTGCAGAAACTGGCATTGTCCGATGCCGCGATCTACGTGTTCGCGAACTACGGAATCGATGTCCTTGATGCTGCACCAGTCCACCAAATCAAAACCGAGATGTTCCATTCGGAACATTGGCCACGGACGGTTGAACGGGTAAAGAAGAAACGGACGCAAGCTATGAAACGTATGGGTAAAGTCAATATGCGCTGAATCGGGACTGATTCGATTCAACTCAAGAGCGCTTCTATCCAGTCCCAGCGCTTTTCCTTGACCATTACGAACTGACAGCGCCCTTCTGACAGATTAGCCCATAGTCTGCCGATCAATCGATCATCCTCAGCATTATTCCAACGATCTGCTCCTTTGTACTCAACCGCAAGAGTCGATGTTGGCTGTGCATCCTTGCCGGGCAACTGGCATAGAAAATCGGGATAGAACCGGCCATCAGCTTTCTGCAGGAAGAACGAACAGCCTTCGCGCCGAACGAGGTTGCGCACCCAGAACTGGATCTTCCCTTGCTGCGCCAACATATCCAGCTGGCAGGCGCACTCGTACTCCTCTTTGCTGTCGAAGTCGCCTATTCGCCCATAGAAATGCTTCCGAAAGTCAAAATGGCCAAAGCGCCCGTCGTAGTCACGGATGGGCGCATAGGCTTGGGCGTGAAACTCGAAGGCGTATTGATCGGTTACCGCCACGCGTGGATTTTCACCAAACAGTGCCTGCTGGTATGCCTTCCCGACCGCCTGCTTGCGCAGTTCACGAATGCGAGCCTCGACCAGATTGCGGATCAGGAATTTCTGC
>Ga0180732_1000259_pt1 | contig 50353 bp, 49 predicted proteins | sample KR11_01MetaG_FD_148674 | JGI IMG/M metagenome (GOLD analysis project Ga0180732, IMG submission 148674) | Groundwater microbial communities from the Olkiluoto Island deep subsurface site, Finland - KR11_0.1 MetaG | ecosystem: Environmental > Aquatic > Deep subsurface > Groundwater | place... | reverse complement strand
CCAAATTTGGCTGCCAGTACGCTGGTGATGGCTGCGGTCAGCGTGGTCTTGCCGTGGTCGACGTGCCCAATGGTGCCAACGTTAACGTGTGGCTTGGTGCGCGAAAATTTTTCTTTTCCCATTTTCAAATCCTTAAGTAAAAGAGCAATACCCGTGAATTGGTTTAATGTTTGCAGTTCGTCACGTTATCCCTTGCCACGGGCAGCTCGGGGTGCGAAATCGCAGACAGTTCTTAAAAGCGGGGAGCAGAACATAAATTGCTGCGCAATTTATGGATCTGTCCCTCGAAATGGTTACTTGGCGCGTGCCGCCATGATGGCTTCGGACACATTGCGCGGAGCTTCCGTGTAATGCTTGAATTCCATCGTGTAGGTCGCTCGGCCCTGTGACATGGATCGCAGCGTGGTCGAGTAACCGAACATTTCAGACAAAGGAACTTCAGCTTTGATGGCCTTGCCGCCGCCGACCATGTCTTCCATGCCTTGCACCATGCCACGGCGTGAGGACAAATCGCCCATCACGTTGCCGGCGTAGTCTTCTGGCGTTTCGACTTCCACAGCCATCATAGGCTCCAGAATCACCGGACCGGCCTTGCGGCAACCTTCTTTGAAACCAAAGATGGCAGCCATCTTGAAGGCGTTTTCGTTCGAGTCCACATCGTGGTAAGAGCCGAAATGCAGCGTGACCTTCACGTCCACCACCGGGTAACCCGCCAGCACGCCCGAGGTCACGGCTTCGTTAATGCCTTTTTCGACAGCCGGGATGAATTCCCGCGGCACAACGCCGCCCTTGATGGCGTCGACAAACTGAATGCCCTTGCCAGGCTCGTTGGGCTCAATCTTGAGCACCACGTGACCGTATTGACCCTTACCGCCGGACTGACGAACGAACTTGCCTTCGGCATCTTCGACGGTCTTGCGAATGGTTTCGCGGTAGGCCACTTGCGGCTTGCCCACATTGGCTTCAACGCCGAACTCACGCTTCATGCGGTCGACAATGATTTCGAGGTGCAACTCGCCCATGCCGGCAATCAGGGTCTGGCCGGACTCTTCGTCCGTCTTGACCCGGAAAGAAGGATCTTCTGCCGCCAGACGCTGCAAGGCGATACCCATTTTTTCCTGGTCAACCTTGGTCTTGGGCTCCACCGCCTGCGTAATCACCGGCTCAGGGAACACCATGCGCTCAAGCATGATGATGGCATTGGGATCGCACAAGGTCTCGCCGGTCGTCACGTCTTTCAGACCAACGCAAGCGGCGATATCGCCCGCGACAATTTCGCTCACTTCCTGGCGGTTGTTGGCGTGCATCTGCACAATCCGTCCGATACGCTCTTTTTTGCCGCGAATCGGGTTGTAGACGCTGTCGCCTTTGTTCAGCACGCCAGAATAGACGCGCACGAAGGTCAACTGGCCCACAAACGGGTCGGTCATCAACTTGAAGGCCAAAGCAGAAAACTTCTCTTTGTCGTCAGCCTTGCGCGTGATTGGCAACTCGTCTTCATCGGTGCCCTTCACTGGCGGAATGTCAACCGGCGCTGGCATGAACTCGATAATGGCGTCCAGCATGCGCTGCACACCCTTGTTCTTGAAAGCCGTGCCACAGAACATGGGCTGAATTTCGCTGGCGATGGTGCGGGTACGGATACCGAGCTTGATTTCGTCTTCCGTCAAGTCACCTTCTTCCAGGTACTTGTTCATGAATTCCTCGGACGCCTCTGCGGCCGCTTCGACCATTTTCTCGCGCCATTCCTTGGCCAAGGCCAGCAACTCCTGCGGGATTTCCTTGTATTCAAACTTCATGCCCTGGGAGGCTTCGTCCCAGATGATGGCTTTCATTTTGATCAGGTCAACCACGCCGGTGAAATGCTCTTCAGCGCCAATCGGAATCACGATCGGAATCGGACTGGCCTTCAGGCGCAACTTCATCTGGTCCACAACTTTGAAAAAGTTGGCACCGGTACGGTCCATCTTGTTGACAAAGGCCAAACGCGGCACCTTGTATTTATTGGCCTGACGCCATACGGTTTCCGATTGCGGCTGCACGCCACCCACGGCACAGTAGACCATGCAGGCGCCGTCGAGCACGCGCATGGAGCGTTCGACCTCAATCGTAAAATCGACGTGTCCCGGCGTATCAATAATATTGATACGGTGCTCGGGGAAGTTGTTTTCCATGCCTTTCCAGAAGCAGGTGGTCGCCGCCGACGTGATCGTGATGCCACGCTCTTGCTCCTGCTCCATCCAGTCCATGGTGGCGGCGCCGTCATGCACTTCACCAATCTTGTGATTCACACCGGTATAAAAAAGAATGCGCTCGGTGGTGGTTGTTTTCCCGGCGTCAATGTGAGCAGAGATACCGATATTGCGGTAGCGCTCAATGGGGGTATGGCGAGCCATGATGGATCCTTGGTTGATCTGTAAATTTCAAACTGCAACGCCGCCCGGGCTTGTGACCCCAGCGGCGTAGCGAGCAATGTTTAGGCTAGGCGCATGGGCGCTGACAGTGCTGTTCGCACGGCTAGCCCATGCAACGACGCATAAACAATGCGCAGTAGCCGCTTTAGAAGCGGAAGTGAGAGAAAGCCTTGTTGGCTTCTGCCATGCGGTGAACTTCGTCACGCTTCTTCATGGCGCCGCCCCGACCTTCGGTGGCTTCCATGAGTTCATTGGCCAGGCGCAAGGCCATTGATTTCTCGCCGCGCTTGCGGGCGGCTTCCTTGATCCAACGCATGGACAGGGCCAGACGGCGAACCGGGCGCACTTCAACTGGGACCTGGTAGTTGGAGCCACCGACGCGGCGGGACTTCACTTCAACCATCGGCTTGACGTTGTTGATGGCCATGGTAAAGGCCTCAACCGGGTCTTTACCCGGGTTCTTCTTCTCGATCTGCTCCAGGGCACCATAAATGATGCGCTCGGCAACCGCCTTTTTGCCGCCCTCCATGATCACGTTCATGAATTTGGACAGCTCAACATTGCCGAACTTGGGATCCGGCAGGATTTCACGTTTAGGGACTTCGCGACGACGTGGCATTTTTTCACCTCTTTGCTTCAGTTGGCGTCTTGTTCAGACACCGCAAAAACCATGTTGGTTTTTACTTACTCGACCCAACAGCGGGTCACTACGTTGCATCACCGCGCCACGCGGGAGACAACACCTTTGTTTATTAAGCGAAAAGCCTATTTGGCTTTTGGCTTCTTGGCACCGTACTTGGAGCGCGACTGCTTGCGGTCTTTCACGCCTTGCAAGTCAAGCGAGCCACGCACGATGTGGTAACGCACACCCGGCAGATCCTTGACACGACCGCCGCGAACCAGCACCACACTGTGTTCCTGCAGGTTGTGGCCTTCACCGCCAATGTAGGAAATGACTTCAAACCCGTTGGTCAAGCGCACTTTGGCGACTTTACGCAGAGCCGAGTTAGGCTTCTTGGGCGTTGTGGTGTACACACGGGTGCAGACACCGCGACGCTGCGGAGAATTTTGCATCGCAGGGCTTTTGGACTTGATCGTTTCGACCTCGCGCCCCTGACGAACTAGCTGATTAATGGTTGGCATTGAAAAACGTCCCTCAACGTTTGATAGCTGCAGTTGCAGCTAAGACTTAAATACTTCGAAAACGTGAAACCCTTCGGAAATTCCGAAAAGCTTTCAACTATAGCAGGTCAAGCTCCTACCCGCAATTATTTTTGCGGTTCTGGCGCTTGTGCGTTGCGGGCTGGCAGCAAAGCTGGCACCACATCCCTTCACTTGATCCACAGACGCAGTGCATCCCAGGCTCGACCCAACACCCCAGCCTGCTCTACGGTCTCCAGGACCAGCAACGGTACCTCAACCACGACCTGCTCACCACTCGTGACCTTCAGAGTGCCCACTTGCTGACCTTTGGTGAAGGGGGCGACCAGAGGGTCCGAGCGCAGCACCTGCGTTTTGAGCTTGCCTGCGGTGCCTGCAGGAACGGCCACCACAATCGCTTCTGGGCGGCCCAATTTGACGGTTGTGGTCTTACCCTTCCAGACCGCAGGAGAAACCACAGCCTGATTGCCATCAAACAGTTTGACGGGCTCAAATGCGGTGTAGCCCCAATTGAGCAGCTTCTGAGCCTCGTTGGCGCGCGCGTTCTCACTGGCCGCACCCAACACAATCGCCAACAGGCGCCGACTTCCCATGGCGGCCGGTGATCCGGCAGCGACACCTGACGCACCCAGGCCGACGACCTCGCGCTTGGCGGTGGCAATCAGGCAATAGCCCGCAGCATTGGTGTGCCCGGTCTTCAAACCATCCACGGTCGGGTCGCGAAACAGCAGCAGGTTACGGTTGTTGTCATTCGCCGCGGGGGTGCCCGGGTAACGGTATTTCTTGATGGCGTAATAGCCCACGTAATCGGGAAAATCGTGCATCAGGCGGTTGGCCAGGATGCTCAGGTCGCGTGCCGTGGTGGTGTGACCTGCCTCGGTCAGGCCTTCGGGATTTCGGTAGTTCGTGGACTTCATGCCCAACGCCTTGGCTTGCTCGTTCATAAGCCGCACAAACTGCTCAGCCGTGCCGCCAACGCCTTCAGCCAGAGCCATGGTGGCATCGTTGCCGCTTTGCACAATCATGCCTTTGAGCAGGTCTTCCACCGGCACCTGCATCTTGGGATCGATGAACATGCGGGAACCCGGCATCTTCCAGGCGCGCTCACTCACCGGCAGGGTTTGCTTGAGGTCGATTTTTTTGCTGCGCAGCGCATCAAAAACAACATAAGCGGTCATCAGTTTGGTCAGCGATGCCTGCTCCACCGGGCTGTCAATATCCCTTTCTGCCAGGAACTGATTGGCCGTGACATCAAACAACAGATAGGAACGTGCCGCAATTTCAGGCGGTTGAGGCGTCTGGGCCGCGACCGAAAAACACACGGCAGCGGCCAAGGTCAAGAGTAGTTTTTTCATCATGGAGTGGGTATGCCCATCTTGCCTGACGGCAAGATGGATCTAAATAAATGCTATTTATATAATAGCGTATGACGTAGTATAGACGGGGGCTGGAGGCCAAAAATGTAAGAATTAGTATCAGCGCCCCAGCGTTGGCGGGATGAGCAGACGCTGCACCACCTGGCCCTTTTTCAGGTGCGAGTCGACAATTTCATCAATGTCAGCGGTGTCCAGGTAGGTGTACCAGACCGCCTCGGGGTAAACCACCAGCACCGGTCCGGCGGCGCACCGGTCCATGCAGCCGGCCTTGTTCACGCGCACTTGGCCAGGGCCTGCCAACCCCTCCGCCTTGATCCGCGTCTTGCAGTGATCGAAAGCCTGCTGCGCCTGGTAGCGCGCACAGCAGACTTCCCCTTCTTTTCTTTCGTTGAGACAAAAGAAGACATGTCGTTCGTAATAGGATTGGAGCGACTGGGGCTCTAGCCCGTTTCCCGCCTCTTGGTTTGGTTTGATTTCAGTCATGGCCTTGATTCTAGTTTTTTGTATCCCTGACCCAAACCCGGAACAGCACATAAACCAGCGCGGCATAAGGCCACAGCCATCCCAGCCACTGCGCCAGGCCGTGAAAGCGAATAAAGCGCCCCTGCTCCCAGGTTGACAAGGTCTGGGCGAAATAGGCACTGGCTGGCGCCTGGTTCAGCAGGTCCAAGTGAATGCCCAGCGCCAACAACACCAACGCCGCGCTCACGCGCCTGGGCACGCCCACCAATGACAATGCCAACACCAGCGCAGCAACCAGGCCCGCCTTGACCGGCAAACTGAACCACGCCCATGCGTGCTCCGGGCCATAACTCAACGCAGCCGAAAGCGCCGTCACACCGATGCCACAGGCAAACACCAGCAACGCAAACAGCAGGCGCCGGGCGGCTGCGCGGATGATGCAATAACCCAGCAAGCAGGGAATAAGCAGGCCCAGCATGACGCAGATCAGTTCGGCACCCGGCACCAAGGGCTGCAATTCAATATCGCGCACCGGCAGCCAATCGAGCCAAGGCGTGCCGTCCAAGCCCTCGGCCAAGGCCGCTTCCAGCCGTTCCAGCACCTGCCCCAAGCCAAACGGCACTGCGGCCGGGAACAGCAAGGCGAGCGGCCACAAAGCCAACAATACGAGTCCCCCGCGGGCGTCGGGCACAAACCAGCGCGCCCTGAAAATGCTCCAGCGCGCAATGACGCCCAACTTTTCCAGGCCCCAGGCCAGCAGCGCACCGAGCCAGGCGCCCAGCACATTCATTCCTAAATCCAGATTCGAAGGCACCCGCAGGGGCAAATAATTTTGCAGCGACTCCAGCGCCAGCGACAAGCCGCCCGCCACCAGCGTCGCCAGCATCACGGCAAAATGCCCGCGCCCGCTGCGCAAAGCACTGAGTGCCAACAAGAAGCCCAGCGGCATGTAACCCAACAGGTTGGTCGTGACATCAAAACCAGTCCAGTACTTGGGCCACGGGCTGCTGAGGAAGGCCCAGGGCACAACACCCTGGTAGCGCCAATCGGAAAAGGGATACAGGCTGGCGTAACAGATGAGCCCAACGCACATCAGAGCCAGGGGCCACGCGGAGGTCTTGTGCATCTGCGACTCAGAACGGCTTGAGCACAACCATGGCCATCATCAAGCCAACTGCTGGCCGGGTGGCCAAGTTGACCAGACGGCTATTCACACAAGGCCGGTGGACCACGCAACTGACGACAAAAACAAGGCGGAACGACTTAATCCAAAGCATAGGATGCAGTTTAGGGCCTGTCCATGAATAAGCTGTGCATTTGGCCGCCGGATTTGGGATGCAATGCTAGGCGCAAAGCGTGCCGTGCAGTTCTGCCGCACAAGCGATTTGCAATGCCGCAGTGCACCCAAAGATGGTGAGCCAAATGTGCATGTTATTTGTGGACCGGTCCTTAGTAGAGCGGGAGCCATCTCTGTCGATCAACGAGACGCCGACCCCACCGCGCTTGGGCGACTAAAGAGCCTACCAAAAAAAACCCCAGCGCAAGGGCTGGGGTGGTAAGCCTATTTGCTGTCACACATCAAGGCCCCGCTCAGGGAGGAAAAGCGGGAGGCAGCGAACTGCCCATGCGTAATTTAACAAAGTTCTGACCGTGTTTCAAGTCAAGCCATAAAATATTTTGTAATCGAGACGGCCAAAACCTTGAACGCCTTACACTTTTGGCCATGACAAACTTTGCTCCCTACCCCTCGGGTCGCCCGCGCCGCTTGCGCCGCGACAGCTTCACACGAAATCTGGTGCGCGAGAACATCTTGACTGCGCATGACCTGATCTACCCTATTTTTGTCGTCGACGGTCAACAGCAGCGCCAGCCGGTGTCGTCCATGCCCGGCGTGGACCGCCTGAGCCTGGACTTGTTGCTGCCCGTGGCCGAAGAATGCGTCAAGCTGGGCATTCCGGTGATGGCCTTGTTCCCGGTGATTGAGCAGTCGCTTAAAACCCCTGATGGCCGCGAAGCCTTCAACCCCGACGGCCTGGTGCCGCGCGTGGTGCGGGCCCTGAAAAAAGAATTCCCCGATCTGGGCGTCATGACGGACGTGGCGCTTGATCCGTTCACCAGCCATGGCCAGGATGGCCTGCCCAGCCCCGATCCACTGGAAGACGGATACATCATGAACGACGAAACCGTCGAGGTGTTGGTCAAACAAGCTCTCTGCCATGCAGCGGCCGGCGTCGACATCGTCGCCCCCAGCGACATGATGGACGGGCGCATCGGCGCCATTCGTCAAGCCCTGGAAGCCAATCACTTCATCCATACCCGCATCATGGCGTACAGCGCCAAGTACGCGTCCGCGTTTTACGGCCCGTTCCGTGAGGCCGTGGGCTCAGCGGCCAACCTGGGGCGCAGCAACAAGAAGGTCTACCAGATGGACCCGGGCAACTCGAACGAAGCCCTGCGCGAAGTGGCGCTGGACATTCTTGAGGGCGCCGACATGGTCATGGTCAAGCCCGGCATGCCCTATCTGGACGTGGTGCGCCGCGTCAAGGATGAGTTCAAGGTGCCCACTTTTGCCTACCAGGTGTCTGGCGAATACGCCATGCTCAAGGCCGCCGCGCAAAACGGCTGGCTCGACCATGATGCCGTCATGCTGGAAAGCCTGCTCGCCTTCAAGCGCGCCGGCGCCGATGGCGTGCTCACCTACTTCGCCCGGGATGCCGCCCGTTTGCTGCAAAAATAATAGCTATTTACCTAGCAATGACGAGGGCTAGCGGCCAATTTATTCTATAGAACCGTGATGGAACAGCCCCTGCGAATCTTCACCATTGACGCCGCCAACGTGCGCGAGACCCTGATCGCTGGCGCCAATGCAGCACTCGGACTCACACCCTTGGCTGCACTGCAGCAGGTGCGCCTGCCAGAGCGCGGCTACCTGTGGATTGCCTGCTCCCGCGCGCAGTTCGAGGCGCTGCAAGCGCAGTTACATGCCACACTGCAAGCGCTTACCGGCACGCAACTGCTTGATTTGCACGTCGCTGACTTGCTAAACCAGCAGTTGCCCTCTCGCTACGACGTCACCTCACAGTACGACCTGCTGGTGTTTCGCCGTCTTGAGGCTGGCCGCAGCGAGACTGATCAGGTAGCAGCGGGCCAAGCGCTGGCCTATTTGCCAGCCCGCGGGGGGCCGCCGATTTTGCGCCGTATTGACACCAGCCCGGTGGGCTTTGTGGTGTTCGACCGCGTTCTGCTGACGATTCACCCGACCGACTTCTCGGTGCGCGACGCCTACGCCGCGCGCTTGCTGGCAGCGGGCGGCAGCATGGCGCCCGCTGCCAGCAGCATCAGCCCGGACAGTCGCTCGGTCGGTGCGCGCGGGGTGCCAAGCGACCCGGCAGACATGATGCTGCGCATCGTCAACCAGATGGTGGACAGTTACCTGGACCTGCGGCGCGATCTCACGCACCAACTGGACCACTGGCAGGCCGAGCTGCTGAACCCGAAGACACGCTTTAACAACTGGAGCGCCCTGCTGAGCGCCCGACTTTCACTGCACCACCTGGACGAGATATGCGAAGACCAGCGCAGCGCCGTGCAGGACTGGATCGAGTCCCTCAAGACCTGGCCCGAGGCCGACACCGCCTTGAGCCAGCGCGCGCATGAAATGCTACTGGTGCGCAGCCGCGACGTGCTCGAGCACATTGAGCGCGTGGTGCATCACGTGCGTCGGCTCGAGCAAAACGCAGAAGCCGCTGTGCAGATGCACTTCAACGCCCAAAGCCACCGCACCAACGAGATCATGCGCACGCTCACTGTGCTGACCGCCATCTTTTTGCCGCTGAACCTGATTGCCGGTATCTTCGGCATGAACTTTGATTTCATCCCGCTCTTGCACCGGTCCAACGGCTTTTGGCTGGCGATGGTGGCGATGGGCTTTACCACTGTGCTCTTGGTGGTGTTTTTCTGGCGCAAGCGCTATCTGGAGCGCTCACCGCGATAATCGCCATGCTTGGGACAACCTGAAATTACAGTCCCCCTTCCATTTGAAAGGCATCCTTTGAAATTCCACCCCTTGTTATCCATAGTCCTGCTGTCAATCGCGCTGGGCATCAGCGGCTGCTCGCCGCAGGATTCCACCAAGACTGCGGCCGCAAGCAAACGCGAAGTCTCCTTGCCGACGATAGCCGCACAGGCCAAAGGCTTTAGCGCCGGCGCCCTGATGAGCAGCAACACGGTCTACGTTTTTTTCGACACTCAGTGCTCCCACTGCGGGCACCTGTGGCAGGCGTCCGAGCCGCTGCAGCGCAAGGTCAAATTTGTCTGGATTCCAATTGGCATGATCAATGCCAGCAGCAAGGCGCAAGGTGCAGCACTGCTGACCGCAGCCAGTCCGGCGGCCTTGATGACCGAGCATGAAACGTCGCTGCTGGCAGGCCAGGGCGGCATAGCGGCCAGCAGCAGCGTCAACCCCGAGATCGAACAGTCGATCAAGAACAACACCCAACTGTTTAACAGCTTTGGCGCCGACGCGGTGCCATTCATTGTGGCCAAGAACATGAAGTCGGGTCAAACGGTGAGCCAGGCAGGCGCCATGACCACTGTCGCACTGGCTGAGTTTCTGGGAGTGGATGCGCCTTAAGCTGGGCCACCAACCGCTGGCGGGCCACTTGGTCGACAATGGCGGGTTGACCTAACGCTTAATCCTATGACCAGTACCACCTTAGACGCAGCCGCTCAAGACGCGACGCCCACGCCAGCGACGCAGCCTACGGCGCCGAACGAACAATCCAGCAAGCCTGGACGCTCGCCATCGGTCCAGCCCGTGCTGGAAAAACTGTTTGAACTCTATCCGCAGCTGTTTGGCGCCGAGTTTTTGCCGCTCAAGCTTGGCATTTTTCAAGAGCTGCTGGCCCTGCACCCCGAACAGTTCCAGCGCGACAGCCTGAAGCTGGCACTGGGTCAGCACACGCGCTCGACCCGTTATCTGCAGAGTGTGGCCGCCGGCAAGCCGCGCCATGACCTGCAAGGCGCCGCCGTGGAGCCGGTCGCCCCCGAGCATATTCACTTTGCGCTGCTGGAGTTGTTTCGCCGTCGGCAAGGCCGCAGCCAGGCTGATTTGCGGCCGAAATTGCGCGCGCAACTGATTAGCGCCTTCGAGGCCTCTGGCTTGCCCCGGCAAGACTATGTTGCACGCGTGCAAATGAAAGACGAGGGCGCCAATGCCTTGCTGGAGCAAGCATTCGCCGAACTTGATCAGAAGCTGGCCAAACAGGAGGCCTTACGCAGCGCCTTCAACAGCAGCGGAAAGACACCCGAAGAGTTTGCCGACATGTACGGCATGGACCCACGCGAGGTCCTGTGGGCCTTGCATCAGGCGCCCAGCCAGCCAGTGCCTGCCGCCCACCACCAAGCGGATGAGCCGCAGTCCGATCTGTCGTAGATCGCTCTAGCAACCCGGCGTCAACGGATATCTGCCACAGTGCCTGACCCTGGGCCACTTTAGTCCTTGCAGCTCATCAACCACGAGAAAATCATGGACTTCAAGCCCCTCGTCACGCTGCTGGCCATCGTCAATCCGTTGGCGATCGTGCCTTTTTTCATTCACTACACGCAGGACTTCACGCGCGAGCAACGACGGCGCACGATTTGGATCTCGTCCTTCAGTGCCTTTCTTGTGATTGCGACTTGTGCGCTCATGGGCCTGCACATCCTGAATTTCTTTGGCATCTCGCTGGCCAGCTTTCAGGTCGGTGGCGGCCTGCTGCTGCTTACCGCCGCACTGTCGATGCTCAACGGGCGGCCGGTTGAGAGCAAAACCACGGCCGAAGAGGACGTACAAGACGCGGCCGCGCGCGCCAGCATCGCGGTGGTGCCGCTGACCATTCCGCTGCTGACCGGGCCGGCCACCATGTCAACGGTCGTGATTTACGCCGAAAAAGCGAAAACCTTCTGGCAGTTGGGCACGCTGGTGGGCTACGGCGTGGTCATCGCACTGGTCACTGCCCTGTGCTTTTCGCTGGCGCAGCCAATTGCACGCGGCCTGGGCAAGACTGGCATCAACGTCATGACGCGCCTGATGGGCTTGATCCTGGCGGCGCTGGCGGTCGAGGTCATGTCCGACGGCCTGATCCAGCTGTTTCCGTTCCTGGGACGGTAAGGCTACCTGGCCAGCACCCCGGCCAGCGCCACGCCGGTGGGTGTGCCCAGCGCCACCACACCCTCTGGCGTCGTCGCCGCCACCACGCGGCCGCCGGCGTTGCCGCCGTCGGGCCCCAGGTCAATCACCCAATCTGCCTCGGCAATCACATCCAGGTCGTGTTCGATCACCACCACGCTGTGGCCACCATCGACCAGCCGGTGCAGCACCTTGATCAGTTTTTCCACGTCGGCCATGTGCAGGCCGACGGTGGGCTCGTCCAGCACATACAGGGTGTGCGGGGCTTTTTGACCGCGCCGCGTGATGTCGTCGCGCACCTTGCTCAGTTCGGTCACCAGCTTGAGGCGCTGCGCCTCGCCGCCGCTGAGCGTGGGCGAGGGCTGCCCCAGCGTCAGATAACCCAACCCCACGTCTTTGAGCAATTGCAGCGGGTGGCTGATGTTGGGCATGGCGGCAAAAAATTGCACCGCTTCATCCACTTCCATTTGCAGCACATCACCAATGTTTTTGCCGCGCCACGTCACGGCCAGCGTCTCGGGGTTGAAGCGCGCGCCCTTGCAGGTCTCGCACAACACCTTGACGTCCGGCAGAAAACTCATGGCGATGGTGCGAATGCCCTGCCCCTCACAACCGGCACAGCGGCCCTCTCCCGTGTTGAAGCTGAATCGATTGGCGGCGTAGCCGCGTGCCTTGGCCTCGAGCGTGTCGGCAAAAAGCTTGCGGATGATGTCCCAGAAGCCGATGTAAGTCGCAGGGCAGGAACGCGGGGTCTTGCCGATGGGCGTCTGGTCCACTTCGAGCACACGGTCTACGGCCTCAAAACCAGATACCGATGCGCAACCGACCCAGTTGATTTGTTCACCCGCAGCCAACGCGTCGCGGCCAGCGCGGGTGCTGCGTTTTTGCACGGCGGTGTGGACGTTAGCGAGCAAAACGTCTCGTGCCAGGGTCGATTTTCCGGAGCCACTGACACCAGTGATGGCGACGAGTCGACTTAAGGGGACTTGGGCGGTGACGTGTTGCAGGTTGTGCAGGGTGGCGTTGGTGACCGTCAGCCAGCACGGCACTTCGGGGCCCGCGAAATTGGGGTCAGATTCCAATTTCGAAGCGGCTTTTTTCTTCTTGGGGGGAGCGGGGACGAAAATGCAATCCGACCCCTGGACTTGGGGTTTTGCCTGGACTTGGGGTTTTGCCAAATTCACTATGGTCGTGGCCGACGATGCTGACACGCTCAGACTGGCTGCAACGCGTATCACATCACCACCAGCATCAGCGCCAGCGCCAGCGCCAGCGGGCGCGACGACAGGCCGACGCGGCTGCAACGGGTGCTTCATCGCATGCAGAAGATAGCGCCCCGTTTGTGACTCAGTCGCCCCTTGAATATCCGCCACAGTACCCTCGGCCACCAGCCGCCCACCACGTTTGCCCGCGCTGGGCCCAATGTCGATGATGTGGTCGGCATAGCGGATGGTGTCTTCGTCGTGCTCCACCACCACCAGCGTGTTGCCCTGGTCACTCAAGGACTGCAGGGCACCCAGCAGGATCTGGTTGTCGCGCGGGTGCAGGCCAATGGTGGGCTCGTCCAGCACGTAGCAGACGCCCTGCAGGTTGCTGCCAAGTTGCGCCGCCAGCCGGATGCGCTGCGCCTCGCCCCCACTGAGCGTGGGCGCCCCGCGATCGAGCGTGAGATAGCCCAAACCCACCTGCTCCAGAAACTCGAGCCGACCCTTGATTTCGGGGATCAGGTCACGCGCAATTTCGGTTTCGCGCGGGCTCATGCGGCCCTGGGCTTGCAACGTTTCAACCCATTGGCGCAAGTCGCTCACACTCAAACGTGCTAGGTCGGTGATGGCGGGGACATTCGGGTAAAGCGCCAAATCTCCAACCGATTTCCCAACAAGGTCTAGCGGCGTGCGTGGGGTGTCTGACGTAGAGTGGACTTGGGGTTTTGCCAAGTCAAGGCGGAGGCTCGGGCGCAGCCCGGGCCGGGGGACATTCGCGGAGTCGGACACCCCGCGTGCGCTGCGGGTCAACGCAGCATGGTTCTCCGCCCCCAACTCGAGCCGCACCGCCCGCGCCGTGGCGTTCAAGCGCGTGCCGTGGCAGCTGGGGCACACGGCATCCACCAGGTCTTCCACATCAGCTTCAGCAAAAGTCTGCTCGCGCCCCTTGTTGTCGTCGTCACGCACCGAGTCGTCGAACACCTTGCGCTGCTCTTTGTTCAGGCGCAAACCGGTGCCGACGCAGTCCGGGCACCAGCCATGCTTGCTGTTGTAGGAGAACAGGCGCGGGTCCAGCTCGGCGTAACTGGTGCTGCACACCGGACAGGCGCGCAGCGTGGAAAAAGCCTGCAGCGTGCCAATCTGAGCGGTCGCTGTGCCTGCCAGCATGGCGGCGCGCAAGCCGGTCAAGTTGCTCAACACATGCACCACGCCTTTGCCGTGCATCAGCGCGGTTGCCAGCGCCGTGCGCAGTTGCGCTTCGTTCTCCGGGAACACGTCCAGGCTCATCACCGGCAGCTCGATCGTGTGCTCCTTGAAGCGGTCGATGCGCGGGAAAGCCGTGGTCGGCAAGAAGTTACCGTCCACCCGCAAGTGGGTGAAGCCGCGCGGCCGCGCCCAGTCGGCCAGCTCGGTGTAAACGCCTTTGCGGTTCATCACCAGCGGCGCCAACAGGCCAATGTGCTGGCCGCGAAAGTTTTTCATGAGTTGGGCGGCAATGCTGTCCGGCGTTTGCGGCGCCACCGGGCTGCCTTCATGAATGCAATGCTGCGTGCCCAGCTTCACAAACAGCAGGCGCAAGAAATGCCAGACCTCGGTGGTGGTGCCGACGGTCGATTTGCGCCCCCCTCGCGAGAGCCGCTGCTCGATCGCCACCGTCGGCGGAATGCCATAGACCGCATCCACTTCGGGTCGCCCCGCCGGTTGCACGATAGAGCGCGCGTAGGCGTTGAGCGACTCCAGATAACGGCGCTGCCCTTCGTTGAACAAGATGTCAAAGGCCAGCGTCGATTTGCCCGAACCCGACACGCCGGTCACCACCGTGAACTTGCCGCGTGGAATGTTGACACTGAGGGATTTCAAGTTGTGCTCCCGCGCATTGATGATCTGGATGGAATCTGCAGGAACAACCCCATCCACCGTAGCGCGCCCCAAATAGGGCGCACTGACTTCATTGACCCCATGCACCCCCCCCATCGCCGCCGCGTAGTCGCGCAAGGCTTTGCCCGTATGCGAAGTCGGATGCTGCCGCACATCGTCCGGCGTGCCATAGGCGACGACTTCACCGCCGGCATCGCCCCCTTCGGGCCCGAGGTCGATCAGCCAATCCGAGGCCCGAATCACATCCAGGTTGTGCTCGATCACCACCAGTGAATGCCCCACATCCAGCAGTTTGCGCAAGGCGCGCATCAGCTTGGCGATATCGTCGAAGTGCAGACCGGTGGTGGGCTCGTCAAACATGAACAGCGTGCCGCGTTTGGCCAAGGCCTGGCGGCTGGCGCTACTGCTCTTGGCCGCGTCCGCCAGGAAACCGGCGAGCTTGAGGCGCTGCGCCTCGCCGCCGCTGAGCGTGGGCACCGGCTGGCCCAGCTTCACGTAGTCCAGACCCACATCCATGATCGGCTGGAGCGCGCAAATGACGTCGCGATCAAGTGCAAAAAGCGCAGCGGCCTCGCTGACGGTGAGGTTCAGGACGTCGGCGACGTTGAGCTGGCGCACGGTTGCGCTGGCACCGGTTGCTGCAGTGGATGAGCCTGAGGGCTCGCGTCGCTCAATCATGATCTCCAGGATTTCGGGGCGGTAGCGTTTGCCATCGCAGTCCGGGCAGCGCAGGTAGACGTCGCTTAAAAACTGCATCTCCACATGCTCAAAGCCGGAACCGCCGCAGGTGGGGCAGCGGCCGTCGCCGTTGTTGAAGCTGAATTTGGTCGCGGTGTAGCCGCGCTGGCGCGACAGGGGTGCCGTGGCAAAAATCTCGCGAATGGCATCCCAGGCGCCGACGTAGCTGACCGGATTGGAGCGCGCGGTCTTGCCAATCGGCGACTGGTCCACAAACACCACATCGCTGAGTTGTTCGGCGCCCAACAGGCGCTCAAAGGTGCCGGGCGATTCCGACGGCTTGCCAAAGTGGCGTTTGAGCGCCGGTGCCAGGATGTCCTGGATCAGGGTCGACTTGCCGGAACCGCTGACACCGGTGACGCACACCAGGCGCTGTAACGGAAACTCGACGCTGACGTTCTTCAGGTTGTGCTCACGTGCGCCTTCCAGAACCAGGCGTGGGGTGTTGGCGGCCACCAGCCGCGCAAAGCCCAGGCCGACCTGCTTGCGCCCGCCCAGGTAAGCGCCGGTCAGGGTGTCGGCATGGCGCAGATCTTCCGTGGAGCCGTCGAACACGATCTGGCCGCCGTTCTCGCCCGGGCCCGGCCCCATGTCGATCATGCGGTCGGCCGCCAGCATCACCGCCGGGTCGTGCTCCACCACCACCAGCGTGTTGCCGGCATCACGCAGGCGCTGCATCGCCACGATGATGCGGTGCATGTCGCGCGGGTGCAGGCCGATGCTGGGCTCATCGAGCACAAACAGGGTGTTGACCAAGGACGTGCCAAGAGCCGTCGTGAGGTTGATGCGCTGCACCTCGCCACCGCTGAGCGTGCGGCTTTGCCGGTCCAGCGTGAGGTAGCCAATGCCCACTTCACACAGGTATTTCAGGCGTGTGCAAATTTCTTCAAGCAAGAGCTTCAGCGTTTTGGCATCCGCTTGCGAGCCCCCCGACACCCCAAGCCGGCCCTGCAGCGCATCAAAAAACAGACGCACCCGGTCCAGCGGCAGCAGCATCAAGTCGTGCAGACACAGGCCCGGCAGGGCCTCCAGCTGCTCGCGTGACCACGACACGCCAACCGGCATGAAGCGCTGCGCCGGCGCCAGCACCGCATCCGCATCGGCCTTCGCGCCGATGCGCCACAACAGACTTTCGGTCTTCAGCCGCGCCCCGCCGCAGGCAGGGCATGGCGTGTAACTGCGGTACTTGGACAGCAGCACGCGAATGTGCATCTTGTAGGACTTGGTTTCCAGGTACTCAAAGAAACGCTTGATGCCAAACCAGTGCTGGTTCCACTTGCCGTTCCAGTTGGGCGAGCCATTGATCACCCAGTGCTGCTGCTCGGGCGTGAGCTTGTTCCAAGGCGTGTCGCGTGGAATGCCCGCGGCCTCGGCGTGGCGCATCAGATCGTCCTGCGCCTCCTTCCAGGCCGGGGTCTGCATCGGCTTGATGGCGCCAGCGCGCAGCGTCAGCTTGTCGTTGGGGATCACCAAGCCGTAATCGACGCCGATCACACGGCCAAAACCGCGGCAGCTGCCGCAAGCGCCGACGGCGGAATTGAAGGAGAAGCTTGATGCCAGCGGCTCGGTGTAGCGCAAGTTGCTGTCGGGACAGTGCAGACCGGTGGAGAAGCGCCAGATCTCGGGCGCTGTAGTCGCTATTGAATCTATAGCTTCATACGCTTGTTCTACGCTGGCTAGAGCCTCATTTAATACATAAACATTGATAGAACCGCTGCCATGCTTGAGCGCCACCTCGATCGCCTCGAGCACGCGCGCACGCTCAGCATGACCCAGCCTGAAGCGGTCGGCCACCACGTCCAGCACTTTGCGCCGGGTGGCGACCGGCGCGGCGGGCTTGCCCGACTTCTTGGGACTGGCAACCGGCATTGCCGCCACCTCGACGTCGCGCTCGGCCTGCACCTTGGTAAATCCGCTCAGCGACAACCATTGCGCAACTTCTTCGGGCGTGGCGCTGGCCGGCAACTCCACCGGAAAGGTGATGGCCAAGCGCGCATTCGTCGCCGCAGAGCGCTCCACCAGTTGCGCGTAAATGGTCTCCGCCGAGTCATGGCGCACCGGCTGCGCCGTGTCCCGGTCAAACAGGTGGCCCGCGCGGGCAAACAGCAGCTTCAGATGATCATTGAGCTCGGTCATGGTGCCCACGGTGGAGCGACTGGAGCGCACCGGGTTGGTCTGGTCAATCGCAATCGCGGGCGGCACCCCCTCGACCTTGTCCACGGCGGGTTTGTCCATGCGGTCCAGAAACTGGCGCGCGTAAGCACTGAAGGTTTCCACATAGCGCCGCTGCCCTTCGGCAAACAGGGTGTCAAACACCAGACTCGACTTGCCCGAGCCGCTGGGCCCGGTGACCACGGTGAGCTCGCCGGTGCGAATGTCGAGGTCCAGGTTCTTGAGGTTGTGCTGGCGCGCACCGCGAATGCGGATGATTCCCTGGGTCATGGTTGGGCTTTTGGCTGTTGAGGCCAAGGATTCTAGGTACTTCCCCGGCCCGGCTCTATTGCAAGGGTATCCAGGGCCGAGCCGGCGGCCGTCAAGCCGTTTGACCCGCCCCGACATCGCCCAGGCCATTTGTCCCTTCTTCCAACAAGGGTCATCATGGCATTGACTCGTCTACTGGCCCTTGCCGCCACTGCCGAAGAATCCATTGCAGCTGCCATGCTCTGCATAGAGGCGGTCAATGGCAAGGGCGGCGCCATCGTCGGCCAGGTGCAGCCCCAAGCCCAAGCGCGAACGCCGGCAGGCGACGCTTGAAGATATGCAGAATTTCGATTTAGGCGCTCTGGTGATCAGCAACTGCTTGCGCGGCCGAGAATCTGGACACTATTTTTTTACTTTAGCTCGAGCGCTTTAGTAATTGACCACTAAAAATTTATGGGTTTATTTTGGCTTTGTCGCAATAATCAAATCATGTGGTCTGCGCCACATTTCTTGCTGTTTGTTCCAACCTCACTTGACGGGACCCATATGATTGATCCGGTGGTCGACAAAATCCAAAAGCACCCGAAGTACCTGGAGCTAAAAACCAAGCGCAATAACTTCGGCTGGCTGCTTACCTTCCTGATGATGATCGTGTATTACGGTTACATCGCCCTGATTGCCTTCAACAAACCTTTCCTGGCGCAGCGCATCGGCGATGGCGTGACAACGTGGGGCATTCCCATCGGCATGGGTGTGATCGTGTTCACCGTCGTGATTACGGCCATTTACGTGCGCCGTGCCAACAAAGAGTATGACGATCTCACCGCCGCCATCCTGAAGGACGTCTCCAAATGAAAATGACTAAATCGCTTTTTGTCGCACTGCTGGCGCTGCTGGCGTCCGGCCTGGTCCTGGCCGCCGGCGCCGACATGGGTCAAGTCGAAAAACAACCCACCAACTGGGTGGCGATCGGCATGTTTAGTGCTTTTGTGGTTGGCACGCTGTTCATCACCAAGTGGGCTGCCTCCAAAACCAAGTCAGCGTCTGACTTTTATACCGCCGGCGGCGGCATCACGGGCTTCCAGAATGGCCTGGCCATTGCCGGCGACTATATGTCTGCCGCTTCCTTCCTGGGCATTTCTGCTGCGGTCATGGCCTCTGGCTATGACGGCCTGATCTACTCCATCGGTTTCCTGGTGGGCTGGCCGGTCATTACGTTCCTGATGGCGGAGCGCCTGCGTAACCTGGGCATGTTCACTTTTGCAGACGTGGCGGGTTATCGCTTTCAGCAAAAGCCGATCCGCATTTTTGCGGCTTCCGGCACCTTGGTGGTGGTGGCTTTCTACTTGATTGCGCAAATGGTGGGCGCAGGTTCCCTGATCAAACTGCTATTCGGCTTGGACTACTGGCTCGCTGTCGTGATCGTGGGTGCATTGATGATGATTTACGTGATGTTTGGCGGTATGACAGCCACCACCTGGGTGCAAATCATTAAAGCTGTGTTACTTCTGTCTGGCGTCACGTTCATGGCGTTCATGGTTATGTCGAATTTTGGTTTCAGTTTTGAAGCCCTGTTTGCCAAAGGCGTTGAAGTCAAGGCGCAACTTGCGGTCAACGGCGGCAAGACCGAAGTGGACGCGGCTGCGATTGGTCAAGCCATCATGGGCCCTGGTGGTTTTATTAAAGATCCCATATCCGCCATCTCCTTCGGCCTGGCTTTGATGTTCGGTACTGCCGGTCTGCCTCACATCCTGATGCGCTTCTTCACCGTGCCTGATGCCAAGCAAGCGCGCAAATCCGTGCTGTGGGCAACGACCTGGATTGGCTACTTCTACGTTCTTATTTTTATCATCGGCTTCGGCGCCATCACCCTGGTCTTGACCAACCCTGAATACGCTGATACTGCCAAGGGCATCATCAAGGGCGGCGGCGGCTCGGCCAACATGGCAGCGGTGCTGGTGGCCAAAGCGGTCGGTGGCAATGTGTTCTTTGGCTTCATCTCCGCCGTGGCATTTGCAACGATTTTGGCGGTGGTGGCGGGTCTGACCCTGTCAGGCGCTTCCGCTGTGTCGCACGACATCTACGCCACCGTGATCAAAAGGGGCAAGGCTGACAGCGACTCCGAGCTGAAGGTTTCGCGCATGACCACTCTTGCTCTGGGCGTGATCGCCGTAGGGCTGGGTATCCTGTTCGAGAAGCAGAACATTGCCTTCATGGTGTCGCTGGCCTTCGCGATTGCGGCGTCTGCCAACTTCCCCGTGCTGTTCATGTCGGTGCTCTGGAAAGACTGCACCACCAAGGGCGCCGTCATTGGCGGCTTCCTGGGACTGATCTCGTCGGTTGGCCTGACCGTGGTGTCGCCCTCGGTTTGGGAAGCGACATTCGGCAATCCGGTGGGGTCGGCTTTGTTCCCGTACTCATCCCCAGCGCTGTTCTCCATGACCATTGGTTTTGTGGGCATCTGGTTGTTCTCCATTCTTGACCGCAGCCCCAACGCCGCCCAGGAACGCGCCGCCTTCCCCGCGCAGCAAGTGCGCTCGGAAACCGGCTACGGCGCCGCTGGTGCTTCTGGCCACTAGGAGCGAACAAAATTACGGGCTTATGCCCGCGTTTTAACAAGTTTAGACCGGGCTTTTGCCCGGTTTTTTTACATCATAAGCTACAAAAATAATAGCTATATTCACTTATGCGGCGAGGGCTAAAGGCCAAATTCTTGTAAATTATGCGCAAATCAAGGCGCTCCGAATCACGCACCCCGCAGTTGGCGCAGCTTGATGAAGGCCAGCGCAGCCATGACGGCATCGTTCACCGCATCGTGCGCATCGCGCTGGGGCAGACCCAGGTCGTTCATCAGGGTCGCAAAACGCAGGTCGATGTCGGCATAGTCGTGCCGCAGATGCGATGAAAGCTGCTTGAACTTGTAGTCGTAATACAGGGCCGACACCTCGATTTTGGGCTGTGGCAAGCCTTGGCCCAGCAGGGGCCCGATGGCCCGATTGAGCATGGCCACGTCAAACTCCAGAAAGTACCCCACCAAGGGACGACTGCCAATGAAATGCATCAGGCGCTTCATGGCTTCATCAATCGGCAGCCCCTGGGCCACATCGCGTTCGCGCAGATGATGAATACACACGCTTTTGGCGGAGACCCGCCGTTCGGGCCGCACCAACAGCTCAAGACGCTCACTGGTCATGATGCGGTTGCCCACAATGCGCACAGCCCCAATCGAGATGATCTCGTCCGTGCGGACATTCAGGCCTGTGGTCTCGCAGTCCAGCGCCACCCATTCATTCTCGGGCGCCGGATCGAACATGAAGCGAAAACCGGGGTCCCTCAGGCGCGACAGCAACCACGCACGTTTGAGAGTCTGCAGCCAGCGCAGCGCAGCGCATGCAGGGCTCACGTCATGGCATCCAGATGAAAGCGACGGCGCAGCATTGCCTTGAAACGCTTGACCACATTCAAGGTGTCTTTGAGCAAATCCCGGTCCAAGCTGCTCAGGCGGGTCACATCGATGGTACCGCTCACGGCCTTGCCCATGTCCAACTCCATCAAGCCGGTTTTGAGCGTGAGTCCCATGAAAAAGTGCAGGCTGTCAGTCAGATCGGTCCCCATGTTCGCATCGAGTTGGCCGGCGGCCACCAACACGGCAATGCGCTCGGACGTATTGGTCTCTTTCACCTGATTCGCCAGCGCCAGACTGCGCACGCCATGCACCAGCGGAAAAATACCCTCTTTTTTCAGGTTGAGCTGATGATCGGCGTCACCCTTGCCCAGCAGCAGGTTCCACCACCCGCTGTGACTGCCAAATAGCTCGATGGCCGACGCGAACCGGCTCAGCATGACATCGCTGGCAGTGGCCAGCAGCATCAGCCGGTTTTGCACATCTTCAAGCAAGTGCGGGTCGCCACAGACGGCATGCGCGTCCATGAAAATCGCCAGATTCATCAAGCTATCCGGGCTGGGCATGATCAGCCATTGACGGCCCATCTGGCCAAATTCGCTGGCATTCTGGCGCCACTGCGGGTTACTCACCATGATGTTGCCTGGACACTTCGGGTAGCCAAAGCCCGCCAAGGCCGCAGAAAATGCCTGGCAAATCGCATCGATATTTTCAGGGACCGCATAACCATCGCGCAGGATCAGGGCGTTGTCCTGATCGGTCTTGAGCAGTTGTTCCCCGCGCCCCTCACTGCCCATCACAAACAGGCAGCTGTTGCTCACCAGGTCTGCGGGCGCAACCAGGTTCCAGGCGCGCTCGAACAGGCGCGCATTAAGCTGTTGCACCAGTTTGGCAATCAGATTGACGCGTGAGCCACCGCGGTGCAGCATGGCAATCATGCCGGTGATCTGGGCCGCCGCCATGCTCAGAGCGGGCAGGTTTCTGGCTTCTTCGATGTGCATCGTGATCAGGTGGGACTGGTTGGACAGGAAACTGCACAGGTCCAGCGCCTCCAGAAAACCCTTGATCTCGCCTCCTTCTGACACCACCACACGGTGAACCCGTCGGCGCAGCAGCACATCGATCACGTCGCCGAGCTGATCGGAGGGCCGCACCTCAACCAGTGAAAAATTTGCCAGGTCGCCAGCCCGCTGCTGGTCCAGCGGCCGCCCATCGAGAATGGCGCGATGCAGCGTGGTGGCGGTGAAAATGCCCACACGCGGCGGTTGGGATGCCGTGTCGCGCACCAGCACAGTGGCGATACGCTGGGAATGAAGCAGTTTGACCACCGAGAGCACATCGGTGTCGGCATCGACAAAATGGGCCGGCCGCACAAAGGCCTCATCAACCCTGGACAAGCTCAGCGATTGCTGCTGGTTCAGGCACTTACGATCCGACAGGGCGCTGAGCTTCTTGCCGAGGTCACAAAACAGCAAAGCGCCAAAGGTGGCGTTCGACGCAATCAAATCGCTCACAGCCTGGTGGGTCAACAAGTAGACAACCAGTTCTTCGGTCGCCACAAAACGGCTGCTGACCTTGCCGGCCACCAGGCCCCGGCCATCAAAGCAATCGTCTGGCCCATAGGTAGTGATGACCTCACTACCCTCCAGCTGCGTCACAAATCCTTTGATGATGACGAACAGGTGGGTAGGCACGATACCGATGTCCAGAATGGTCTCGCCCTGGCGGAAATAGGCCACATCGACGCTGTCGCGCACCAGACGCTGCTCATCCGGGCTTAGGCAGTCAAACGGCGAGGCAGAAAAATTAAAAGCATTCGGCATAAATTGAATCGCTTGTCACGCCCTGCGATCAGCGCCTTTGCCATTGCGCTGCGTTTGCAGCTGCGTCCCACGCGCCGTCAAACCAGGCGTCGCCAGCCAGATAGTCGCGCAACATCGGCAGCGCATCCAGGCCCCAAAACAGCTTCCCATCGACCTCGAAAGTCGGTACACCAAAGACACTGCGCTCAATCGCTTCATCGGTGAGGGCCTTGAGCCGCGCCTTGACTTCGTCGCTGTTGACGGCACGCTGTGGCGCCAGTTGCTGCGTCAGCGCCTGCAGTCGCTCGGCATCAAGGGCATCCAGCCCCCCGTGCCAGACGTGTTTGAACAGCGTTTCGCAGACATACCGGTTGGGCAAACCCTGCGGCGCGCAGGCCACGGCGAGGCGCAGCAGTGCCAACGGGTTGAACGGATGGCTCGCTGGCAACTGCAGGTCCACGCCCTGCTGGCGCGCCAGCCACAGCACCTGGCGGTAGGTCCAGTCGCGCTTGGGCGCAATCTCGGCCGGGCCCAGTTGCCCATGGTGCTTGAGCAGCGCTGCGAACAGGATCGGCTTGTACGTCACGCTGTAACTCTGGCCCAGCAATGCCTCGGGCAGTTTCTCGAACGCCAGATAGGCGTAGGGCGAGATGAAGTCCAGATAGAAGGTGATGTGTTTCATGCTGTTCCTCGGATTCAGGCCGTGCCGCCGGCAAGGCGCTGCTCAATCTGCGCCCAGATGGCGCGCTTGGCCGGCTCATCGGCCGTGCTCCACGCAATGATCTCGTCGAGCGTGCGCCAGCAGCCTTCGCACAGGCCCGTGTCCTCGCTCATGCGGCACACCGACACACAGGGTGAAGGCACATTTTGGCCTGTGGCCCTCGCCAGTACTGAACGAGCAGCTATTGATTCAAGAGTGTTTGACGCACGCTCCGGTGCCGGGGTCTGCACCACATCGACCACCGGTGCACCGGTCCACCGCGCCAGCTCCTGGGGGCTGAGCCGGAACACCGCGTGCGGGTGGCCCGCCGCGGCCCAGATGGCTTGAAAGCGAAACAACGTCTGGTCGATCAGGGTCACGCAGGCCGACGCGTGCGCCATCGGTGCCACGCCACCGATCGAAAAGCCGGTCTTGGCCTTGACGAAAGCGGCATCCGCGCGGCCCAGCGGCCCCAGCAGCGCGGCGACTCGGGCCTCGTCCACACGCTGGTCGCCGGCGGTCACCACCAGCACCGCCGCATCGTCAAGCAGCCGCCTGAAGATGATGCTCTTGGCAATCTGCCCGACGACCACGCCGAGCGCATCCGCCGCTTGCTGTGCGGTGCGCGCGGCCTCAGCGAGCATCACGGGTGCATGCGGGTGGCCTTGCGCCTGCAGGCTAGCTGCCACGCGCTGCACCGCGGCTGACAGCGGCTTGGCGGGCGCTTCGACGTTCTGGCGCATCTGACTCATGTCAAGCTGGCCGCTTATTGAACAAGGCCTTGCCAGCACGCGAATTCGTGGGGCGCCCCAAGAAGTCGCTGATGAACTGCCCGGCGTCGATCAACTTGTCCAGGTCGATGCCGGTCTCGATGCCCATGCCGTGCAGCAGGTACACCACGTCTTCGGAGGCCACGTTGCCGGTGGCGCCCTTGGCGTAAGGGCAACCGCCCAAGCCGGCCACCGAGGCGTCAAATTGCCAGACCCCCATTTGCAGGCAGATCAAGGTGTTGGCAAGGGCCTGACCGTAGGTGTCGTGGAAGTGACCGGACACCTCGTCAAGTGTGTAATGCTTGAGCGCGGCCTCCATGGCGCGCTGCACCTTGAGCGGTGTGCCCACGCCAATAGTGTCGGCCACGCCCACATGCTGCACGCCAATCCCGCGCATCAGGCCCGCCAGATAGCTCACGCGCTCGGGCGCAATCTCGCCCTCATAGGGGCAGCCCACGGTGCAGCTCATGGCGCCGCGCACATAAATGCCGGCGGCACGCGCCGCGTCCACCACCGGCGCAAAGCGCTCGATGCTCTGCGCAATGCTGCAGTTGATGTTCTTCTGGCTGAAGGCCTCGCTGGCGGACGCGAACACCACGATCTCATCGGGCCCGCTCTTGAGCGCCGCCTCAAAACCCTGCAGGTTGGGCGTGAGCACCGAGTAGCGCACGCCAGGCAGGCGCGTGATGCCCGCCATCACATCAACGTTGTCGGCCATCTGCGGCACCCATTTGGGCGACACAAAGCTGGTGATTTCAATCTCGCGCAGGCCGGCTGCCTGCAGACGGTGCACCAACTCGACCTTGACCGCCGTGGGCACCGGGGTTTTTTCGTTTTGCAGGCCGTCGCGCGGGCCGACCTCGACTAATTTGACGCGTGTAGGAAGGGGCATAAAAACTCGCTCTAAAAGATGCATTTTCCACGCTATCGACGCGCGCCGCACGCGCCAGCGAATAACAGGCCCGCCCAGGTGCCGGTGTTCATCCTGCCTATCCCCTGCGCTACGACCGGGTGGCGAATGGCGTTAGTGCACACCACCTAGGGTAAACCCTTATACTGCATCACTGTCATTTTTTGAAAGGACACACCATGTCCAAAATTATCGAGTTTATCCAGACTCTGCGCGCTGGCTCCAAGTCTCAAAAAGAACTGGACGACGCTTACATGGCCAGGGCCATCGACCTGTGTGAGCTGGAACGCCGCATCCGCACGCTTGCGCTGCAGGCGCCGGGCTCGTCCTCAAGCCACAGACTGATTTGAAGGAGCCCATGATGAACTACCCAAGCAACTTCCCGCAAGGCGCATCCGACGCCAGCCGCACCACCACCCTGATGCTCGGCCTGCCCTTTGACATGGCGCGTGAGCAGTATGCGAATGCGATCCGCCTCGGACTCGTCAAGCAGTCCTTGCTGGCCAGTACCAAATTTGCCCAAGCGCTGCAAGCGCTGGAGCAAGCCACCCTGGGGCCCTGGGCGCGCCGGGTCTGAGCGGCCGGCGTCACTGCGGTGCGCTGCAGGACGCCACGGTGCAAACGCTGCTCGGGCCGTCCCTGCCAGCGCTGTCGATCCTTAGAGTCAACGGACCTCTAGGAGGCTGTCGGACTTGAGAAGCTATCAAAAGCGGATTTATTCCGGTTTCGCGGGCCGGTGCAGCGCGCAGATCTTGTTGCCGTCGGGATCGCGCAGATAGGCCAGGTAGAGCTGGCCCGACGACGCTTCTCGAAAGCCCGGCGGGTCTTCGCAGGGGGTGCCGCCGTTGGCGACGCCGGCCGCATGGAAGGCATCGGCCTGCTCTGGTGATTGCGTGTTGAAGCCAATGGTGCTGCCGTTGCCGTGGCAAGCGGGCTCGCCATTGATGGGCGTGGTGATGGCAAACGTGCTGGTCGGGCTGCGGTAAAAGTAGCGGCTCTTGTGGGCTACGCCCGGGCCAATGCCCAGCGTGCCGAGCAGCGCGTCATAGAACTTCCTTGAAACCTCAAGATCATTCACACCAAGCATCACATGACTGAACATAATTTTCTCCTTTGGGGCCCACAGCGGGCCGGTTGATTCGTGCGCATGGTACTTGCCCTTTGGCCAACGGCCGGTCGCCCAAATGACGAATGGCAGCCGATGGCCTGCCGTGCCGCTGCCAGGGCCGCGCCATGGCGCGCAGGCAATTGGTTTGCATGAACTGACAGCGATGTTGGCACAGAATTAATACCAAAAAAGCCGACAGCCCGCGTCCCAATTGCACAATACGCTACTAAATCAGGATCAAACTAAGCGACCAACTTCATTGACGCCCTGCCCCGCCCCCTAGTCTCGCCGTCTTGACAATTCAAGCCGAGGCGGGTTGATGCCAGCCTTCGCCGTTGACGGCAGGGTGGTTGGCCGGCGCAAAGGTGAGCCGGTAGCAGCTGCCAAAGCCGGGCGCAGTGCTAAGCCGTTCAAATCGGGCGCCATGAATTGCGGCAATTTTTTCCACCACGCGGTGGCCGGAGCCCAAACCCAGCGCGCGAGACGGCCCGGCCGCAAGCGCTTTCGCGGGCCCAGCGCAAGTGCTCTGCGTTGCTGTGTCGCACACCTGCAGCCAGCGTTCTTGCGGGTCGAGCTGAACTTCGACCTGGGTGCCGGGGGGCGTGTGGCTCAAGGCGTTTTCCACCAGGTTGCGCAACACCAGGCCCAGCAACACAGCGTGGCCAGTCAGCACGAACGGCCCCGGGCTGAGCAGCGCCAGCTCATGCTCGCTGTCCAGGGCGGCCTGGCCAAACTCGGCCACTTCGGCTCGGGCAATTTCATCCAGGTCCACGATTTGCTGCGCTTCCATCATTTCGGTGCGACTGGCGCGTGCCAGCGCCAGCAGGTTGCCCAGCACTTGTCCCGCCCGCAGCGCATCGCGCTCGAGTTGCAGCAAAAGCTGCTCGTGTTCCTCGGGCGATGCGGCGTGGCGCAGGGCGCGGGCCTGCAGCGTGAGCGAGGCCAACGGGGTGCGCAGTTCATGCGCCAGTTCGGTGGCCAGTTCCCGTTCGCGCGACACGGCGCCCTGGTAGCGTCCGGCCAGGGTGTTGATGGAGTCCACTACGGCGCGCAGCTCGCGCTGCGCATACGGGCCGTGCAGCGGCGACGGCTGGTGGATGTTGAGCGCGTCGACATCGCGTGACAGCGCGTAGAGCGGACGCAAGCCGCGACGGATCGCAAACCCGAGCACCAGCGCCACCACCGGCAGCAGCCACAGGCCCGGTCCGGCCACCTGTTCGGCAATATCTTGCGCCAACTCATCGCGTTCAGCTGCATTCAACAGCACCATCACCCGGCGCGTATGGGCCGGTCCGTCCCAGCGCGAAAACGCCCGCCAGGCGACGGCAGGCGTTCCCAGCTGCAGGGTTTCAAAGCCCTCGGTGGCGCTGAAGCGCACCTGCGGCGCCTCACCCGTGCGCATCAGGATGTTGCCCGCAGCATCCCACACCAGCACGCTCATGGAGCGCTGGTAGTCATGGCTTTTCAGGTTGCTGTGGCCCGCCAGGTTGTCGATTTCAGGAAGAGTTTTTGACGGGCTGGTGTTCCCTGCCAACTGCAGCAGCGCCACGCTGGCCAGATGACCGTCGGTCAATTCGTCGGCCTCGTGAATGCCGGTTTTGTAACCCAGCAGCACAAAGCCGCCCCAAACGATGAACAAGGCGCCCAGCGTCCACGCCATCAAACTGGCGGTCAGGGATTTGGGGGCCATCACGCCACGTCCTTCGGCACAAAATAGCCGACGCCGCGTAGGGTGCGAATCACGCCGTCACCCAGCTTTTTACGCAAGTGGTGCACATGCACCTCGACCGCGTTGCTGTCCAGCGCGCTGTCCCAGTTGTAAAGAGCGGCTTCAATCTGAGGGCGCGACAGTACGCGCGGGCGCACTTCCACCAAAGCCAGCAAGATGCCAAATTCCCGGGTTGACAGCTCCACCGGCCGGCCGCTCAGATGCACGCTGCGCGCGGCCGGGTCAATCTCCAGCAAGCCGGTTTTGATCAGCGGCTGCGCCCGCCCGACCGAGCGCCGGCGCAGCGCCCGCATGCGGGCGGCCAGCTCGTCCGGGTCGAAGGGCTTGGTCACGTAGTCATCGGCACCCATGTCCAGGCATTCGATACGGGCAGCCACCTGGTCGCGCGCGGTCATGATCAGCACGGGCAGGGCCGCGTCCGGCAACTTGCCGGGGGGCGATCGGCGCAGCAGGCGCAGCACTTCGGAGCCGTCGCCGTCGCGCAGGCCCAGGTCCAACAGCACCATGTCAAAGGGTTCGACACTCAATGCCGTCCAGGCCGATTCGACGCTGTCGGTCATGTCAACCGCCCAGCTCAAATGCCGCAGGTGAGACGCCAGCCCACGGGCAATGCCTTCATCATCTTCAACGATCAATACGCGCATGGCCGTATTGTCCTTCAGCTGGTTTATTCGTGGACAGGTCCTTAAGGATGGCTTAAGGCTGCACACCGATGCTGCGCCTCATGCAAAAATTTTCAACCAAAGACATGGCGCTTTTCACGGCCACGCTCGCGCTGCTGCTCTTCTTCTGGGACTTGTCAGGACTTGATCTGGCAATGGCGCAATGGTTTGGCACACCGGCGGGCTTTGCGCTGCAGGATAACTGGCTGTTGACCGTTGTCCTGCATGACGGTGCCCGGCGCTTGGCCTGGGCGCTGGCGCTGCTGCTGTGCGTGGGCGTCTGGTGTCCGGTGGGCTGGCTCCAGCGCCTGGGGTTTCACCGCCGCCTGCAACTCGCGCTCACCACACTGGTCGCCGTCACGGTCGTCAGCTCCCTCAAGTCCATCAGCATGACCAGTTGCCCGTGGAGCCTGGCCGAGTTTGGCGGCGTGGCGCATTACATGCCGCACTGGTCGCACCTGTTTGAAACGGACGGTGGCAATGGCGGCTGCTTCCCGGCCGGTCATGCCTCGTCGGGATTTGCATTTTTGGGCGGCTACTTCGCCTTGCGGCGCGATATGCCGGCGCTGGCTGTCAAATGGCTGGTCGCCTCCGTGGTGGCGGGCCTGGCCCTGGGCATGGCGCAGCAAATGCGCGGCGCCCACTTCATGAGTCACACCCTGTGGACCGGCTTGATCTGCTGGGTCACGGCCTGGGCCATTGATGCCTGGATGAGCCGCTTCAATTTCACCGGCATCACCGCGGACCTGGGAGAGGGCGCATGATGCCGGCCCGGTTGCGTCATCCGGTCTGGCTCATTTTGGCCGCGAGTCTCTGGATGGCTACAGCGGGCAATGCGCCGCTGTGGCGGGCGCTCAGCCAGTTGTCGGTGTTTGACAGCCTGCAGGGGTGGCTGTTTGCTACTGCGCTGGCCTTGATCATTGTGGCCGCGCTGACGGGCTTGATCAGCCTGCTGGCCTGGCGCTGGACGCTCAAGCCCGTGTTGGGGCTATTCCTGCTGGCGGCGGCGGCGGGGGCTTATTTCATGATGAGCTACCACGTGGTGATCGACCCCACCATGATCGTCAACGCCTTGCAAACCGACCCGCGAGAAGTCCGGGATCTGCTGAGCGCCAAATTGTTCATCAGTCTGTTGCTGTTGTGGGCACTGCCAATGCTTGTGGTCTGGCGCTGGCCAGTGGTGCATGTCGGATGGACACGGCGTTCGCTGCACAACCTGCTTCAGACCGTGGCCGCCGTGCTGGCGCTGGCGCTGCTGGTGCTCGCCAGCTTCAGCCCGCTGTCGTCCACCCTGCGCAACCACAAGGAACTTCGCTACCTGATCAACCCGCTGAATTCCGCCTACGCTGCGGGCTATCTGGCTGCCCGGCCGTTTCAGCGCGACGACAGCATCATTGACCCGATCGGGCTGGATGCGCATGTGCTCGCCCGCGTAAGGCCGAGCCGGGCGCCGCTGGTGCTGCTGGTGCTGGGGGAAACCGGGCGCAGCGGCAACTTTGGCCTCAATGGCTACCCGCGCGACACCACGCCCGAGCTGGCCCGCCACAACGTGGCGAGTCTTCGCAACGCCTGGTCGTGCGGCACCAGCACCGCCACCTCGGTGCCCTGCATGTTTTCGGCCCTGGGCCGCCAGGACTACGAGGCGCGCGAACACAATGCCGAAGGCCTGCTCGACGTGATCCAGCGCGCCGGCATGGCCGTGTTGTGGCTGGACAACCAGTCGGGCTGCAAAGGCACCTGCGACCGCGTTCCGAACGTGAGCACGTCCCACTTGGCCGACTCGCAGCACTGCCGCGGCGGCGAGTGCTATGACGGCGTGATGCTCCAGGGCCTGGACGCGCGCATCGACGCCTTGCCAGCCGAGCGGCGCGCCCAAGGCGTGGTGGTGGTCATGCACCAGATGGGCAGCCATGGCCCGGCTTACTACCTGCGTTCCCCCACGCCCTACAAGCGTTTCACGCCCGAATGCGCCAGCAATGACCTGCAAAGCTGCAGCGCCGCCGAACTGGTCAACGCCTACGACAACAGCATCGCTTACACCGATCACTTTCTTGCGTCCACCATCGACTGGCTCAAAACGCAACAGAGCCGCTATGACCCGGCACTGGTTTATGTGGCCGACCATGGCGAGTCGCTGGGGGAAAACAACCTGTATCTGCACGGCATGCCCTATCTGATTGCCCCTGAGGTGCAAAAGAAAGTGCCCTGGATCACCTGGCTGTCGCCCGCCTATGCCGAACGCAGCCAGGTCACACTGGCGTGCCTGCGCGCCAGGGCCGACCAGCCGGTGTCGCATGACAATTATTTCCATTCCATCCTGGGTTTGCTCGGCATACAGAGCCAGGTCTACCAACGCGCGCTCGATATTTACGCCTCCTGCAAACCGGATGCGCCTGCCCAGGCCCGTGCCGCCGGGCTGCCCAGCGTGTAGGGGCAACTCAAGCGGGCGCTGGCCGTTGCCATCAGAGCTGCGCAGCGCCCTGCGCTTTGCTGACTAAGCTGGAAAACTGAGCCGCACCACCAGGCCGGGGCCGTCTGGTGGGTCTTCAAAACTCAGGCTGGCACCGTGGCTCTGCACCACTTCAAGCGCAATCGCCAGCCCCAACCCGGCGCCCTGCACCTCCGTATCCACCCGCACAAAGGGCAGCAAAATACGCTGGTGCAACGCCGGGGCAATGCCAGCACCATGATCGCGCACCCGCAAGATCACTTGTGTGCCTTGTTGCCGCAGGCTGACCTCCACCACGCTGTCTGGTGGTGAAAACTTCAGCGCGTTGCCCAGCAGGTTGTCCAACAGCAGGCGCAAATCATCCGGGTCGCCGCTGACCTTGGGCACGCCGCTGACGTCCAGCGCAAACTCAATGCCGCGGTGGTGGCCCAGTGCGGCCAGACCCATCATGGAATCCTGCACCAATTGTTGAACATCGACCGCCAGCCAGGCTCTGGGCTGGCTGCGCGCTTCCAGCCGCGCCAGCGTCAGCATTTGCTGCAACAGATGGTGGGTGCGCTGGATGCTTAGCTTGAGGCGGGCCGCCGTGGCCTGCATTTCCGACTGATCCTGCCCGCGCAGCAGGTTATCCACCTCCAGGCTGAGGGCAGTGATGGGTGTGCGCAGCTCATGCGCGGCATCGGCAATGAAGCGTTTGTGCGCCTGCAAGCTGGCATCGAGTTGCTGTAGCAGCCGGTTCAGGGTGGCCACCACGCGGGCCAGTTCGGCTGGGGCATGGGGCAGCTCAAGGGGTGTGAGCGATGCCGCTTCACGCCGACTCAGCTCGTCATCCAACTCGCGAATTGGGGCCAGTCCGCGCTTGAGCGTCGCGTTCATCAGAACGGCACTGATCAGCAGCACCAGCATGACTGGAAACAACACCTGAAAGACAGCGTTCCAGCGCAGTTCATCACGCAAAGACTTGGCATGCATGACCTGCACAGTGCGTTGACCGTTGCTCAAGGTAAAGATTTTCACGCGCACCGCGTCACGCTGTGGACCGCTGCGCACCAGCGCCAGGCCCGCTGGGGTGTCCAGCTTCACGTCAATCTGGTCGCTGGAGCGGTAAAGCAGCAGGCCTTGAGCGTTCCAGACTTGCACATCCAGATGCAGCGCCGGATCGTCGTCCCAGGTTTGCACGGTGCTTTGCAGATCGCTGAGGATCAGCGCGCGGGCCACCTGTTCAAGCTGATAGTCGAGCATTTCGCCCTGCTGGCGATGCACCTGCACTTGCACCACGATCCCCAGCAGCAGGCCCACCAGCGCCATGCTCAGCAGCAGCCGCTTTTTCAGGCGCTGTTCTAACGAGTACATGTCGCCTCGTCACGTGGCACAAAGTAACCCACGCCACGAATGTTGAGGATGCTGTCAGCGCCCAGCTTACGGCGCAGGTTATGGATGTTGACCTCCAGCGCGTTGCTGGCCACCTCTTCGCCCCAGCCCAGCAGCCGCTCTTCTAGCTGCGCGCGTGACATGGGCATGCCAGGGCGGCGCATGAGCAGCTCCAGCAAAGCAAACTCGCGGGCTGACAGGGGCACAGCAGCCCCCGCCTTGGTGACGATTTTGCTATCCGGGTGCAGGGCCAGCGCACCACTGCGCAGCACCGGGTCTGCCCGGCCAGAGCGGCTGCGCAGGCCAGAGCGCAAGCGTGCGGCCAGCTCGTCGAGCTCGAAAGGCTTCAGAATGTAGTCATCTGCGCCCGCATCCAGCCCGGCCACGCGGTCGGACAGCGCATCCCGCGCGGTCACCACCAAAATCGGCATCAGATGACCGCCGCTGCGCAAGTCACGCAGTACCTGCATGCCATCGCGCCTGGGCAGGCCCAGGTCCAGCACCACGGCATCAAACGGTTCACTACTGGCGCATTGCAGGCCCAGCTCGCCGTCACGAACCCAATCCACAGTGATGCCGAGCCTGGCCAGGCCGACGCGTACAGCCTCACCAATCATGGGATCGTCTTCAACCAGCAGAACACGCATGTGACATTCCAGACTTATTGATGGATTTCAGCTTATCACGCCCCAGACGCAAAAAAGGCCGCGCAAAGTGCGCGGCCTTCAGATGCAGGATGAGTGTCAGAACACCCAGCTTGCAACGGCATTACATGGGGGTAGAAGCCTTCTGGGCTGGCTTGGCTGATTTCTTGGCTGCGTGCTTTTTCACCCCTTTTTTGGCATGTGTCGTCACGGGAGCAGCAGGTTTAGCGGTAGCAGCAACGGCAACCGGAGCGGCCGGGGCAGCAGGAGTGGCAGGAGTCGCAGCAAAAGACAGGCTGGAGCCCAAAACACCAGCGGCGATGCACAGAGCGGTAATACTTGATTTCATGATGGATCCTTGAGTTGATGACGGTTAAGTCGGTTGCTGACATGTTGGTTCGAAACCAACTGAGCGCAACTGTAAGAGCCCTAACTTAGTTTGAACTTAGGCTTGGCTTAGGCCAGGCTTAAGGCGAAGCTCCGAACCAAAGGAAGATCAATTACAACAAAAATATGATAGCGGCAAACCCTTTTTTTATAAGGGCTAAAGGCCAAAAACACCCTTAGCTTTTAACCTCGGCAGGCACCCGACCAACCACGTTGCTCATGACACGCTGGCAGCGTGCGGCCGGTGCCTTGTGGTGCCTGAGCAGTACCAACGTGGCGCCGAGTTCGCGGGTCAGGTCGAGCATCAATTCCATCACCGTCTCGCCGGTGGCGATGGCTTCTTCGCAGCGGCCGTCAAAAAGACAGGTAGAGCTCGAGTGTCATCGGGTCCTCTTGGCTTAATCCGCAATCTGTGGCTCGACCAGCATGGCCAGTTGTGCCAGTGACTCTTGCCAGCCCAGGTAGCACATCTCCAGGGGAATAGCCTCGGGTATTCCTTCTTGCGCGATGTTCAATTCGGTGCCGCAGGACACTGGCTTGAAGCTGACGGTGGCCTTCATGCTGCCGGGCAGCGTGGGGTCGTCAAACTTGTCGGTGTAGCAAATCTTGACTGCGGGTACCAGCTCCAGGTACTCACCTCCAAAGCTGTGGCCGTTGCCGGTGCCGAAATTGGTGAACGACATTTTGAAAGTGCCACCCACCTTGGCGTCCATGTGGTGGACCTGGCAGGTGAAGCCGTAGGGCGGTAGCCACTTGGCGATGGCATCGGGCTGCAAAAATGCCCGGTAGATGCGCTCCGCCGGGGCGCGAATGACGCGATGAAGCTGGACGGTGTTGGTCGGCATGCTGGGCTCTCCTTCAGGGTTGAATCAAGTGCGGTGACGCCTTGCGTCGTGCGTTCGCGACAAGGCGCCGATTCAATTGTGGACCTCACAAATTAACGGGAGCGCAAACCCTGGGCAGTGTCCACGTTGCCATCGATGTCTGTCCCTTGCGACCCTCCTGCCTAGGCACCAGCGCCTTGCCCGGCGCAGACGTCGAGCAGGCATCCGCGCAGCCAGCGGTGTGCGCTATCGCCATCCATTCGCGGGTGCCAGAGCATGGAAACCGTGAACGCTGGTGTGGCGACCGGAAGCGAAAAACTGAACAGGCCGGCGCGCAGGTTCCCGCTGTGCCGCTCGGGCACCGTGGCAACCAGGTCGCTGGCCCGGGCAAAAGCCAGCGCGCCCGCAAAGCCACCGACGATGGTGACGATCTCCCTTTTCAACCCCAAAGCATGCAGGGCCGCATCGACCGGCCCCTGGTCCAGCCCGCGCCGCGAAACCAGGATGTGCTGGCCAGCCGCATAACGGGCGGGCGTGATCTCACCCTGACTCAGCGCGTGCCCGATGCGCACGACGCCCATAAAACGGTCCTGGAACAGGGCGCGCGTGCGCACCTCCGGCCCGGTGGTGTCACCAACAACGCCCGTGTCCAGATCGACATCTCCGTCACGCAGCGGCGCACTGTCCTTGTCCAATTTCTGCACAAAGCGCAGCCGCACGCCGGGCGCTTCTGCGCTGATGCGCGCCAGCAGGTCGGGTCCAAAGTTTTCCACAAAGCCGTCCCTGACCCGCAGCGTGAACGTGCGAAGCAAGCGCTGCAGATCGAGCTTTTCGGCGGGACGCAGCACCGCTTGGGCATCCTGCACGAGCTGGCTGACCTGCGCGCGCAGTTGCAACGCGCGGGGTGTGGGAACCAGCCCCCGTCCGGCACGGACCAACAGCGGATCGCCCGTGGTCTGACGTAAGCGCGCCAGCGAGCGGCTCATCGCCGACGGGCTCAGCCGCAAGCGCTGGGCGGCGCGTGCCACGTTGCCTTCGGCGAGCAACACATCCAGGGTGACGAGCAAGTTGAGATCAGGCGTGGTCATGCCTGAACCATAACGCAGTTGGGTTGTGACAGGGCGTCAAACGCATGAATAAAGTGCAACTGGCGCGCCTTCCGCTAGGTGACGCAAAGAAATACGCTTGAGGCAGTTCCATTTCGGGAACCTTCAGAACAAGGAGTACAGCTTGAAATCAATCATTGCCAGTCAGCATCAGGTCGCCGCTGCCCCTGCCGCCACGGCACAACTGCGCCCGTCGGTGCGCTGGGCGCTGGCCAGCCTGTCGCTGTCGATGTTGCTGTCCTCGCTGGGCACCAGCATCGCCAATGTGGGCTTGCCGACGCTGGCACAGGCGTTCCATGCCTCCTTTCAGCAAGTTCAGTGGGTCGTCCTGGCGTATCTACTGGCCATTACCACCCTGATCGTCAGCGTCGGACGCTTGGGTGACCTCACTGGACGCCGCCGTCTGCTGCTGGCCGGCATTTTTGTGTTCACGGCAGCCTCGATGCTGTGCGGTGTGGCGCCCACACTCTGGCTGCTGATTGCCGCACGGGCGCTGCAGGGCCTGGGAGCGGCCATCATGATGGCGCTGACGATGGCCTTTGTCGGTGAGACCGTTCCAAAGGCCAAGGCCGGCAGCGCCATGGGGCTGCTCGGCACCATGTCCGCTGTTGGCACCGCGCTTGGCCCCTTGCTGGGCGGTGTACTGATCGCCGGACTCGGCTGGAGGGCCCTCTTCCTCGTCAACCTGCCGCTGGGAATCCTGACTTTTGTGCTCGCCTACCGCTACCTGCCCATCGACCACCAGGGGCCCCAAACCGGCCGGGCCCGCTTCGACCTTTCCGGCACGCTGGTGCTGGCCCTGACGCTTGCGGCCTATGCCCTTGCCATGACGATGGGGCGTGGCAGCTTCGGTGCGCTCAATCAGGCGCTGCTCTTGGCTGCAGCCTTCGGCGTTGGCCTGTTTGTGCGCGTCGAGTCCAGAGCTGCAGCCCCTCTGATCCGATTGGCGATGTTCCGCGAGCCTGGCTTGTGTGCGAGCCTCGCCACCAACCTGCTCGTCGCCACCGTGATGATGGCGACGCTGGTGGTCGGGCCGTTTTACCTCGCCCGTGCGCTCGGACTCAGCGCGGCGCTGGTGGGCCTGGTCCTGTCCATTGGCCCCGTTATCTCGGCACTGAGTGGGCTTCCATCGGGGCGTATGGTTGACCGTTGGGGCGCGCCACGCGTGACCCTTGTGGGACTCATCGCAATGGCGGCGGGCTCAATCGCGCTGTCGGTGCTGCCGGCGATGTTCGGCATGGCGGGCTACATGGCGGCCATCGCCGTCCTGACCCCCGGTTACCAACTGTTCCAGGCCGCCAACAACACGGCCGTCATGAGCGATGTCCCGGCAGACCAGCGCGGCGTCATCTCCGGCCTGCTCACCTTGTCGCGCAACCTCGGGCTCCTGACCGGTGCCTCCGCCATGGGCGCGGTGTTCGCGTTTGCCTCGATGACAACCGACATCACCACGGCGCAGCCCGAGGCCGTTGCCACCGGCATGCAGATCACGTTCATCGTCGCGGCGGCTCTGATCGTCCTCGCGCTCGCCATCGCGGTGGGAAGCCGGGCGCCTGCAACACACGATGCGCGCCCTGGAGAGGTCTCATGACACGCTCACACCGCTGCGCCATACGCACTCAAGCCCGCCCCGTAGTAGTGGTCATACACATGCGCGTAGGCCCGGGCGAACTTTTCGTCACGGATGTCCTTGGTGTACTGCAGCGGCAGGCGCCGCATTTCCATTTTCAGGGTTTGCATCACCGCGGCCTTGGTCTGTTGCTTTTCACGCCAGTCAAAGACCAGCTTTTCGCGCCGAAGCGTTTCCAGTAGCGCGCGACAGACTTTCTTCACTTCAAACTGCTCGGCCTTGGTCAACACCGGTTCTGGCTTGGTCAGGATGTCAAACAGCGCCAGTTCCTCCTCGCTCAAACCCTCGGCGATGCCACGCTGACTTTCATTGGAGAGCACCTGCACAAACTTCTTCAGTTCCGCAAACAGGTCTTCAATGTTTTGGCTGCCCGCGTTGTAGGCGTCAATCAGCTTCTGGAATTTCTCCGCCAAGTCCACCCGCGCGGCGTTCAGCTTCAGCATCGCTGCCAGCTTGCCCTCAATCAGCCGTTTCAACTTTTGCACCTCGGTGCGTTGGTGGCCCTGGGCGAACTTGGCTTGCAGTGCTTCAAAATCAATTTCAGACAGGTTGATCAAGGCCTGGGCGCGGCTGGCGGGCCCGATGCGGTAACCCTCGGTGGCAATCGAGTCATTGAGCAGGTCTTCCACATCGCCCAGGACAGCGCAAATGTCGGGCTGCTCCGTTTCTGCCTTGATCTTGGCCGCCAGATAGGCCACCAGCACCGACAAAGGCGCCAATTCATTGGCCATCGGGTCCGGCAAGATGGCTTTGAACAGCCGCGCCACCCGGCTGGCCAGTTGCAGGTAACGCTTTTTATCGGCCTCGCTGCCCAAAAACGCCTCGACCGCATCGTCAATCAGCCCGATGCGCTCAAACCCCTGCGCCGCTGCGATGCCTGCCAAAGCAACCCCGCGCGCTTGCGCAAAACTGTCCGCCTCATCCAGCGCAACGCGCAGCGCCGCGACCAGTTCGGTCTTGTCCAAAATGGGCGCACCCGCTTCGCTACCCGTCGTCCCCGGCTGGGCATATATAGCCAGTGCGTTCTGCAAGGCGCGAAAGATGCCCACGTAGTCCACGATCAGGCCGGATTCCTTGCCCGGCGCCACGCGGTTGGCCCGCGCGATGGTCTGCATCAGCGTGTGCGCCCGCATCGGCTTGTCCAGGTAGATGGTCGAACAGGTCGGCACGTCAAAGCCGGTGATCCACATGGCGCAGACAAACACCAGACGCAGCGGCGCATCAGCGGCCTTGAACTGCTCGGCCAAATTCTCTTTGAGCATGCGCTGGCGGTGCACCGCGATGTTCAAGCCCTTTTTCGCCAGGTCTTCCACCTCGTTTTGCCCTTGCGACACCACCACCGCCATGTCGGTGCTGGTCATCAGGTGGATGCGGGCCAGCAAGGCCTCGCGCGCATCGCCCTGGGCTGGCGTCAGCGCCGACTTGAGTCGTGCCATTTCAGTCTGCCAGTGCGCTTGCACCTTGTCATACATGCGCACCGCCGTGGCCTTGTCGATGCACACCATCATGGCTTTGCCGCGGTAACCCCGCCCGGTGAAATGCGTCACCAAATCCCGGGCGATGGCGTCCAGCCGGTCTTCACGGGTGATGATGTGGTACTCGCGGCCAAACTCGCGCTCCAGCTTTTTCTCCTGATCCTCGTCCAACTCGGCGGCTTCCAGCAGGTTTTCCAGATCCTGGTTCAGGTCGTCGTTGGTGAGCTGCACTTCGGGGATGCGGTTCTCGTAATACAGCGGCACCGTGGCGCCGTCTTCAATCGAGCGGGCAAAGTCATACACGCTCACATAGTCGCCAAACACCTCGCGTGTGCGCTCGTCATCACCCTTGATCAACGGTGTGCCGGTAAAACCCAAAAAGCCCGCGTTGGGCAGGGCATTGCGCATGTTCAGCGCAAAAATGTCGTACTGGCTGCGGTGCGCCTCGTCGGTGATCACAATCACGTCCGACCGGCTGGACAACTGCGGGTACGGCTGGCCCGGCTCGTTGCGGAACTTCTGGATCAGCGTGAAGATGTAGCGCTCATTGCCCCCCAGCAACTCTTTCAGGTGCGCGCCACTGGTGGCGCGCACATCCTCGCGCGCGGTGGCGCCGGTGGCCTTGAAGGTCTTGCTAATCTGGTCGTCCAGCTCCTCGCGGTCGGTCACGATCACAAAAGTGCAACTGCCCAGCACCCGGCGCAACACCTTTTGCGTGAAGAACACCATCGACAAACTCTTGCCCGAGCCCTGCGTGTGCCAGAACACCCCCAGGCGTTTGGCACTTTTGCTCCCTTCGCCCTCTGGGAGAAGGGCTGGGGATGAGGGCTCTCGCAATTCAATCAGCCGGGCAATCGACTTGTTCACCCCCAGAAACTGGTGGTTCTTGGCCGTCTTCTTGATCAGCCCGCCCTTGCCCTCTTCAAACACGGTGAAATTTTCCACATAGTCCAGCAAGCGCGTGGGCTCCAGCAAGCCGCGCAAAGCCCGCGCCAGCGACACCTGCCCGCCTTTGCTGACCAACTCATCTTCATCCTCCACCCGCTTCCAGTCAAAAAAGTGTTCCCAGGCACTGCTCAAAGTGCCCACCCGCGTGTCCGAGCCGTTGGACAACAGAATGAAGGCGTTGGGGTGAAACAACTGCGGCACCGACTGGCCCTTGTAGTCCCGCAGGTTGGCGTCATACGCGCTTTTGAGCGGCACGCTGGGTTTCTTCAACTCAATGAACACCAGCGGCAGGCCGTTGACGAAGGCCACCAAGTCGCAACGGCGGCGGTACATATCGCCCGCCACCCACATTTGCGAAGTTAAAAAGAAGTCGTTGTGGCCGGGCGTGGCCCAGTCGATCACGCGCAACGTCTCGATGGTGTGCGCGCCCGCCTCGTTCGTCACCTTGACCTTGACGCCGTCTTTGAGCAGGCGGTACAGCTCGCGGTTGGCGTTAACCGCCATTTGCTTGGAGCGGTCTTGCGTGAGCTGCTCCACCGCCTGCGCGTAGGCGTCGAGTGGCAGGCCAGGGTTGAGCAATTCAAGCGCGGCGCGCAAACGGCGCGGCAGGACGACCTGGCGCTCGCTCACGCGGCCCTCGGTGCCAGAGTCGCCAAAGGTTTCGCCGTACAGGTTTTTGACCGTCCAACCCAGGCCGGCCAGCAAATCCATTGCCGCCTGCTCCACCAGCACCAGCTCGCCATAACTGGCGGTGACTTCACGAACTGACAATTGAGACATCAAGTTTCCCGTTAAAAATCAACCTGCTGGCTCGTGAAGAGCCTCCCTTGAACTGACAAAGACTGACATTACGACCATTATTCGGCGTGTTTTTGTCAGTTGGCTAAATTTGCTTCCCGCTAGCCATCTATCCTATTTAAATCTCTTTTAAATCAAGCACTTAGCCGGCAAGTCAACCGCCGAATAGGATAAATCCTTGGCTAACTTTCGCCTCGCGAATCCAATCTATCCAACGAATCGGCGCTCATTGAGCCGTTATTCGCCACTTGTCTGTCAGTTCATACCGTCGCTCGCTCACCCGGTCCGAGGCGCGAATGCCCGCCATGAATGCGCTCAGCTTGGCACTGTCCGCCCGCTGCCGTGGCACTCGGCGCTGGGGCTGTGCCTCCCACACAAAGGCTGATTTGTCGCTCATCAGGCGCGCCAGGTCTTCGGGCATCAGCGGCCGCGAATCGTCGGCGATGCGCAAAAAATAGCGCCCATCGGACGTGGCCGCCACGTTTTGACGGGATGGAAACACATCCAGGCGAATCCATTGCCCACCGTTTTCAGCGTCGAGACGGGAGGCGCTCACCGCCACATTGATGGTGAGGTTGGGAATCAGCTTCTGCAACTTCAGCAGCTGGGCATCACTCACCTGTTGGCCGGGCGGTGGCTGGTGCGCGTCGTCTTCAATGCCGATGTCGATGTGCCCGCCGCTGGCATTGGCGAACGCCACGCAGTCCGAAGCCAGGTCGCGCAAGCCCTGGTCGCCGCCCTTGAGGACGCGCAGCGACTTCTTGTCGTAGAGTTGGTTTTCTTCGCTCATGCGGCTTCGGCCTGGCGCTCGCTCACGCGGCCCTCGGTGCCGGCGTTGCCAAAGGTTTCGCCGTACAGGTTTTTGACCGTCCAACACAGACCGGCCAGCAAATCCATCGCCGCCTGCTCCACCAGCAGCAACTCGCCATAACTGGCGGTGACTTCACGAACTGACAATTGAGACATCAAGTTTCCCGTTAAAAATCAAGCTGTTGGCTCACCAAATCAGTAAACAGCATCGTGGTCGCCCACATTCACAGGGATGATTTGCTGGTCCTGAATCAACAGCTCCAGCGTGATGCGATAGGACAGATTGATGGACACCGAATGCAGTCCCTCAAACTTGCCGCGCAAAGCGTGCATGCGCAACGAAGGGTGCGAAGGGTTGGCTTGCAGCAACTGCAAGGTTTTGAGGTAATGCGCGCGCAGTTGCGGGTGCTGCTTGAGAAACCGGGCCGCCCGACGGTTGTATTGCTCGGTAAAGACCAGCGCAAACGCAAGTTTGGGCAGATTCACAGCGCATCCAGCCGCGCCAGATGGGCAGCGGGCGACTCCTGCACCACGCGACCGGCGGCCACATCAGCGCGGCTTTCAGCCAGCGCCGCATCCAGCTCGCATTCGCGCAGGTAGTGGTAATGCGCGATGTCCATCACCACAAACCGGTCTTTGCCCCGCACCGACACCATCGCCTCAGGCGCGGTGCTGAGTGCAAATTCAATGGCCGAAATGCCTTTGGTTTTCAAATCGTTGGCGCTGATGGAGGACATGGGTGGCTTCTTGTCAAGTTAATTTGCGTGCTGTTGATCGTACGATAAGAGGTGCGCTTTTACAAGCGCTTTGGAACATCGGCCGGGCTGGCGTACAGCGCACCAAAACTGACTTCATCAAAAACGTGTTCAGCCAATGCATAGGGCGGGCCATCCAGCCAGGTCGGGTCGTCCGTGATACCCGTGGTTTGCACGCCGTCTGGATGCAGCGTGGTCGCCTGATGGCGCTCCAGGCTGATCGCGCAAATGGTGCGCGTGCCCACATCAGTACAACGCCAGCGCCCGGTTTCAGTCCAAAACTCGCGGCCAATGAAAAAATCTGCGTGCGCCAGGCATCCGTCTTCTGTCATGCTGACTTCAGTTGCCAAAGTGGTGGTGCCATGCATTCCGAGTCTCCTCAATCTGGTTCTCGACAATACTTACATGCAAAAAGAGGCTCTAGCCCTTATCTAGATTGCGTGAGCAGCTACTTAAAAAATAGCACATTAAAAGCTTGGGATTCGGGCCAAGTGCATCAAGTCCGCACTTGCGCGCCCACATTCACCACGCGGCCATCTTGCCAGATGTAGCACGGCGTGCCGGTTTGCTGCGACAACTCAATGGCCTTGCGCGCCGCGCGGCGCAGCGCATCGCCTACTTTTAAAAGGTCAGGGTCGCGGGTGGAGCCAGCAATGGGCGCCGGTGCAGGGGTTGAGGGCGTTGATTTCATGGTTGATCCTGACTAGCAATCAGCACGGGGACTGAGCCTGAATTATCGTAATGAACCCAGGCATCGACCACCGGCTTGTACAAATGCTTAAAGTTGCGCAGCCCGGCATCGAAGCGGCGCCGAACCACCGCTTCAGGAATGGCATGTCCGCCTTGCGCCACCCGTCCCGACACGCGGGCCACGGCCATTTCAGCACTGGGCAGCGACAAAAACACCAGTGTGACATGGTAGCCCTGCTACCGCCAGTGCGGAATCTGCCGCGCATAGGCCATGCCGCTCAGTGTGGTCTCGAACGCGAAGCTGCGGCCGTGCGTGATGCGCGAAGCCATTTCTTCCAGCATCAGCCGCCCGGCCCGCAAGGCGGCGGCCTCTGGGTTGAAGGGGGTCAGCCCGGCGGCGATCAGATCGGCGTTGATGAAGTCGGGGCACTGCGCCTCGCCCGGTAAAAACTCGCGGGCGAAGGTGGTTTTGCCTGCGCCATTCGGCCCGGCAATGATGAGGATGCGGCGTGGTTCGCTCATACGCTTACGTGGTTTCGGCTTGGGGTTCGGGCAGCGTGGATACGTCCAGCTCGCCGGAGATGAGTTTGGGGAGCAGGAGGTCGCGGGTGGTGCGGAGGTTTCTATTGCGAAGAACGTAATTGCTGACGGTTGCTACAACTTTTTCCATGAAATCACTGAACCGCGCTTGCAATTCGTCTGGCGGTGTCGGAACCGGATATTGCCGAAGCACTCCCCAATTGGCTCGCGGCATCTTCGTTCCATTCGATGTCTGCGTTGCGTGGGCGACAAAGGCATCACTTGAAACAACCGCGAGCGCCATTCCAAAATTCTTGTCGGACTTGACCCGCATTACGATTGCATCAGACGACGCAACACCGGCAACAGGCGCTACCGCCACCTTGTGGAAGTAGGGTCGAATTTTTCCAAAAAGTATGTCCCTTGCCCGGAACCGGAGCTTGGTACTCGTCACATCAATGGCTTGACCCCAATCAGCAAGCGCAATTGAGCGCCTGGGAATATGCTCCAGTCCGACATAAGGTGTCTCCGGCGCAACTGCATCAGGGTTAACGGTGTCTCGCATATCGTTAACAAGATCGCCCAAGGCTGTGAAACCCCACCCCTCTGGCACCAAGCCCAACTCGGATTCGACCATCGGCACACCCTCATGGCCGGGGAAGCGGAAGCGGACGAACCACTCGTCGTAGATGCGACGGGCCATCTCCTCCAGAATCGCGATGCGCCGCGTGTTGTTCTCGATCAGGTCGTCGTAGGCGGAGAGGATGGAGGCGATCTCTTTCTGCTGCCCAATTTCCGGTACAACAAAGTCAAATGTCAGCAGCTTGTCAACGCTGAGGTTGTCTTGCGTGGTTCCCCTCGATGCGCTCTGAATTTCTTGCTTGAGCATCTCGATGTAGTACTTGATGAAACGGACATCCGCTTTAGCTGGGTCCGCAGTGAACCCAACAATGCTGTCTGGAAAACAGCCCGGAATCCCAAGGATCGCCGTTTCGGCAATGTTGGCTGCAATCGTGATGCACAGTGTTCCTATAGGCCAGAGCTTGCTTTGCGCAAGTCCTGTGTCGCTATAGGTTTGGGTGAAGTTGGTGAGGTAGAGCTGTGCCTCTTTCACGTCGCCTGTCTGGAAAAAAGGCCACTCCCCGCCGTAGAGCGCCGGATCGTTCCTTGGTCGATGGCGTGACTTTCCGCGCGCCACAGTGCCAAGTTGATCAAGGTGATGAGCCTTCCAATCCTTCATTCCGTGGCTTCCAGAAGCTTTACAACATTGGAGGCAATCGCATCTTCAAGTGCGCTAGCCTCACGATGGAGAACCTCCAGTTCTTCGTTCAGCTCTTCCAACCTTTCCAGAAAATCAAACTCATCCGCCGCCCTTGCTCCCACACCCACATACCTCCCCGGATTCAAACTCCAGCCCTGTGCCTCGATCTCGGCCCGCGTCGCCGCCTTACACAGCCCCGCCACATCGGCATAGACACCGCCCGGAAAGCGCTCGTCGAGCAGCGCCTGGCTGCCGGCGTCAAATTCCGGCGCTTCACCGCGATGCAGCCGCACCACGTTGGCCAGCAACTCCAGTTGCTCGGGCGTGAACTCGCGCGTCGAACGCGTCACCTGTTTGAAGAACGGCCGCGCATCCAGAAACAGCACCTGATCCTGGCGCGAGTTGGTCTTGGGCAACCGGGCTTTGGCCTTGTCAAAAAACCACAGCGTGCAGGGCAGCGTGACGGTGTAGAAAAAGTTGGAGCCGATGCTGACGATCACGTCCACGCTGCCGCTCTGGATCAGCTTTTTTCGGATGTCCAGTTCGCTGCCACGGGCGTCGCCGGCCGAGTTGGCCATGACGAAGCCGGCGCGGCCGCGCTCGTTCAGCGCCGAGTGGAAGAGCTGGATCCACAGGTAGTTGGCGTTGTCGGTGCTGGGCAGGCCCAGGGGAAAGCGGGCGTCGTCCTTGAGGCGGTCCTTGTCCACGCCCGACACATTGAACGGCGGATTGGCCATCACAAAGTCGAACTTGCCCAGCACCTTGTGCGGGTCTTCGTAGTAGGTGTTGGCCTCGCGGATGTCGCCCGACAAGCCATGCACCGCCAGATTCATCTTGCCCAGCTTGACGGTGTCGCTGGACTTTTCGGTGCCGAACACGGTGAGCTCGGTGGTGGCGTTGCGCTGGTGGCGCTGCACAAAGGCGGCCGACTGCACAAACATGCCGCCCGAGCCGCAGGCCGGGTCAAAAATGCGGCCATGGTTGGGCTGTAGTATTTCCACAATCAGGCGCACGATGCTGGTGGGCGTGAAGAACACGCCGCCTTTCTGTCCCTCTTTGAGCGCGAAGTTGCCCAGAAAGTATTCATAGACTTTGCCAAAGGCGTCGCCACCCAGGTCGACGCTGCTCAGCAGTCGCAGCAGCTCGACCAGCGTGGCGCGGGGCAAGCTTGTGTAGCCGCGTGGCAGCACGCCCTGCAACTCGGGGTTGTGCTCTTCGACCAACGCCATGGCGGTGCCGATGGCTTTGCCCAGATTGGCGCTCTCGGTCAGGGTGACCAGGTACGAAATGCGGGCCTCTAACGGCAGGTACAGCACGCCCTCGGCGTGGTAGTCCATCGCCTCGCGTTCATCGGGCGGGGTGCCCTTGGCGGCCAGCGCCGCCTCGACCTGCGTGAAGCGCTTGTCGGCATGGCGCAAAAAGATCAGGCCCAGCACCGGCGTGGAAAATTCGGAAGGTTTGAGGCCGGTGTTGGCCCAGAGTTGGTCAGCGGTGGCCCAAAGGCGGTTTTCGACTGCGACGAGATCAGATGCCATGGAGTCCCTGTAGGTGTTCAGGGGTGATGGTAGCGGGTGGAGGTGGGCGCTTGAAAGTGGCGGCGCTTGGGCGATGGGGGTGTATTGAGAGACGGGAAACGAATTTAACGGGAAATATTAGCCAAATTGGCCTCTAGCCCACGTGGAACATGCGTTATCAGCTATCACAACTGCAGCATAAGCCGAAACACCTAGCCTTCGCCCAATTCGTCTAAAAGCGCATTCACGCACACCAGCAACGCGGGCAAAGAGCTGTGCGCCACATTCCAAACGGTACGTGCTTTGACTGTGGGGTAGCCGTGGATTAACTGGTTGCGAAAGGCCACAATCTGCGGCACTCGGGTATGCGCGCCGCAAGCGGTGCATCCAGCTTGGCCAGTTGATTCAAGGCCTCGCCAATGATTTCAAACTTGCGTTCAACGCCCGCTTGCACCAAGTCATTTGCCGCGTAGGCGTCAGAACCCATCCCCGCAATGAAGCCCTGAATGGCAAGGGCCGACTCGCGCACATCCCACAGAAACGCACGCGGGTCACGCTGCATACACCGCCTCGCGGTTGCGGTTGATGCTGGCCAGCACATAGGGGTTGCGCACCGCGCCGGGCTCCACCAAATCCACAGCGCGACCGAGCAAATGCTCCAGCGCCGCTTTGGCACCAAAAAAATCTTGCAAGCCTGGCGTTGCGTCGGCGGCAAACTCGATTAAAAAATCTACGTCGCTGGTGGCAGGGTTGAAATCATCGGCCCGCGCTGCCGAGCCAAACACCTCCAGGCGGCTGACGTGGAAGCGCTGGCAGATGGCGGCGATGCCGGTACGGTGCTGGGCGATGGCGGAGTGCATGGGTGGATTCTAGGGGTGGACCTGCGCGATGCATTCGTTCTGGCCCAGTCCCGCCGCGCCAACGTACTGCAGGACTCGCCGGGCTTCGCCGCCGTGATCGCCTTCACCAACGGCACCATGGCGCGGCTTGCACCAGCGCCAGCAGCAGCTTGGCATGCAAAGCCATTCACTATCTTGTACGCTTGGCCGGTGCACCCATAAACAACCCTGTGGAACCGATCGTCTTTTCTACCGCGCAAGGCTTTACCGTGTCTGACTCCATCATCATTCAACAACCCGCCCAAGCGGCGCAGCAACTCCTGGTTTTGCACCATGGCGTGGGTGCGAGCGCGCAGCACCTCAGCCCGCTGGGGCAACACCTGGCGGTGCAGTTCCCCAACGCCTTCATCGTCAGCGTGCACGCACCTTATGCCGCCGATGTCGGCTCGGGTGCCCAGTGGTTTTCGGGGCAAGGAATTACCGAAGAGAACCTTCCGGCGCGGGTGGCCGAGGTGATGCCCGCCTTCATTCACAACCTGCGCTATTGGCAGCAAAGCAGCGGCGTGGCGGCCAGCGCCACGGCCATGGTGGGGTTTTCGCAAGGTGCCATCATGGCGCTCGAAGCGGCACAGGCGCAAGCCGGGCTGGCAGGGCGCATCGTCGCGCTGTCCGGGCGCTATGCCCAACTCCCCACCCATGCGCCAGAGAAAACCACCCTGCATTTCATTCATGGCAAGGCAGACCCCGTCATTCACTACGGTCACTGCGTGTCCGCGGCAGAGCGGCTGGTTGGGTTGGGGGGTGATGTCACCGCTGACGTCATCCCTTTTTTAGGCCATGAGATCACTGCAGAAGTGATGGACCTGGTTGTGGAGCGCCTGACCGGTCATATCCCGAAACATCGATGGGAAGAGGTGCTTAAGGCGGCACCCCAGTAGTTGGAATTCGGCCACCGTGGTCAGGCAGGGCTACTAGCTGGCCACATTAAGCCGCGCCAAGGCCGGGTTGGGTTTGATGCCGCACCCGTTAAACACCAGCGCCTGGTTCAGCCATTGTGTCCAGGGCAGCCAGTTGCCGCTGTGGTGCGCGCGCAGTTGCAGCTCTGGGTTGATGACGTAATACCCGTTGCGCGTGCGCAGCCAGAGTTGGCGGCTGGGTTGATAGTTGCTGTGCACTTCGGCGCGGGCCAGTACACCGTTGAAGTAGGTGCGGCGCGTGCGCTCAGGCGCCAGCACACTGGCTGGCAGGTGTTCGGCGTTGCGCCTCAAAAGGTCCGCACAAAAGCCGCGCAGGTTGCGCTGTATCTGCGGCTGCGGCACGGCTTGTGAATACAGTTTTTTGTAGCTCGCCAGCATCAGGCCAAACAACCAGTATTCACCCTGATGGCGCTCCAGGCGCACCAGGCGGTGGCCGGTTTGCACATCAATCACCGGCGGCGACAGCAGCGGGTACAGCGCATCCAGGTGATGGGCGTAGGCGCCGGGGTTGGGCGCGTCCAGAAAACGCTCCAGCGCGTAATCCCAGGCGCTGTGGCCGTAGTGGTCGCGCACCAGTGGGTCGGCACCCCGCTCCAGCAAAGCTTGCACCAGCGCCACATTGCCGCACTTCGCGGCCAGCATCAGCGGCGTGGCGTTGAAGTAGGTGCGGTGGTCCGGGCCAAACTGGTCGCATTGGCGCAGCAACTCTTTGAAGTTGCGGCTGACGTAGGGCTGGTGCTGGCGCTCGGCGACGGCCTCCAACTTTTTCACCAGGAAATGCGCGGCCGATGCGCGCGCCGCCTCAATGCGTGCGGCATAGGCCTTGGGGGTCTCATATCGAATGGTGGCCGGATTCGGTCCGTCAATGGTTTGCACGGCCTGCGCCAACTGCACCGCAGGCTCGAACCGGCTGGCCTCGGCCAGGTTAAACACCCAGCCGGTTTGCCCGTGCCAGAGTGCGTAGTCCAGCAAGGCCTGGCGCGGCTTGGTTGATATTTGCCCGGGCAACAATGCTTTGGGCAACAGCTCTTGCAGCGCGGGCTCGTCCCACACCGGCCAACTGGGTTTTTGCGTTTTCAGCACATTCTGGCGAATCGCATCGGCCTGCTCCTGCTTGCCTTGCAGCTCCAGGCGGCGCGCCTCTTGCGCCCATTCTTGTTGGGTACGCGCCCAGTGTCAGATTTATTGTGTTCTACGCAGTTCGCGGCTGACTCAGTCTGGGCGGTAGCGGTTGGTCCCGCTGCGACCGCTACCCGCCGTAGCGGCGGGCAAGGCGCGGCAGGAAAACCAATCAGGCTGCTTTGGCAGTGGCCTTGGCTTTGCGGGCCACACGGCGCGCCACGTTCGAGGTTTCTGTGGCGGTGTCGGCCACAGCGTCGACCATCTGCTCGCCGGCAGACTGGATCTTGCGCGCAGCACGGCGTGCAGCGTTGGAGGTCTCGGTAGCCGCCTCTTCAACGATGGCGCTGACTTTTCGCGTCGCTGCCTTGGTCACGCGTTTGCGATTGGCAGTGGCTTTGCTGGCGGCGGCCTTTAGCTTGATCGTGGCCAGTGCCTTGGCTGGCATGTCTTTGCCCGATACCCGCCTGACCAGTTCGCTGCTGCCTTCTTCGATGCGTTCGGCCACCTTGTTCACCAGTTCTGCGGCCGGCATGGCGGCGCGGCTCAAGGTCGCCAGCGCATTCAGGTTGGTGGCACGGTCGAGGCGCTCGGCGTTCTCAGCCAGCAAGCCCACGCCCTTGGTGGCCAGATCGACCGCCACGCCAACGACGTTTTCAGCCTTGTCTGTGCCGAAATGGATGCCTTTAACGTAGTAGCTGCTGACGCGCTGCTGGGAATCGATCAGGTTAGAGCGCAGGTCTGCGCGCAGCGCTGACGCGCCACGGTTGACCGCTGCCGCAAAGCGCTGATCGACAAAGCCGACAACGCGCTCGCCGCCAAACCGGTACGAATTGATCACGTTGGTTGCGGTAATGCCGTAGGTGGCAATGACGTCGGTGGCAACGCTGGAGAGGTTTTTCTGGGACATTTTTGGATTCCTTTGATTAAAGTGGAAAGGCCTGATGGCGTGCAATTGCAGGTCACAAGTTGGTTCGCATCAGGATTGGAACAAGTGTGTTCGCAAAGTACTAGGGAGCACACCTCAAGTTCCGGGTTTTCCCTAGGCAGGGCGCTCTATTGAGTCATGGCGGCCACGGTGAATCTAGTCTGTCAGCAATCTAATGCCGCAGCACCACTGCTTGGGTGGCCTGGCAAAGATCGCCTATCAAAGTCATGCACGCGCTGGGTTTGCAGTTCAATGTGGGCGCGCGGTCGGTGCACCCGAGTTCCCCACTTAAATTTGTAACGTGTTGATCTATATAGGGGTGCGCTGCAAACGCGCCACTACAAAAGGGTCAACTGGGCGGGAAGGGTGGGTTTCTTGATCGTCAGTGCTTGCAAAATCTG